>CDZY01022862.1_pt1 | contig 214028 bp, 142 predicted proteins | sample 557671 | NCBI WGS metagenome assembly CDZY01 (sample SAMEA3182091, study PRJEB8094) | gut metagenome | biome: human; feature: gut; material: Stool; isolation source: human stools | place: Canada | collected 2013-03-11
CGGGAAAGGTTACTCTCGGAAGAAGGCATCAGGCATAGGGGAAGGCGATGTATAGAACCGGAAGCAGTTTTTGGACAAATGAAACACAACATGGCATACAAAAGGTTCCGGCATGTGGGAGAAGACAAGGTTACAATGGACTTTGCCTTCTTTGCTATAGCTTTTAATATCAAAAAGATGTGTACAAAACTACTAAAAGCAGGAAAGAGAAGGAGTGCACACACTATATTTATCTTTATCAGACCACGTGTGACTCAAAATACGACGAATATTAAGCCTTATTACCTAATTACTGAAAAAATAGTCGCATAGACAAAAAAGAGGAACGACTATTTTATATTAAAAAAAGAAGGGGATGTGCCTTAGTTTTGACACAGCCCCTTTAATAATTATGGATACTTATTTCTTCTCTTTCAGCAGATCGCGAATCTCAGTCAGCAACACTTCTTCCTTGGTAGGAGCAGGCGGTGCAGGAGGAGCAGCCGGAGCTGCCTCTGCCGCTTTCTTTGTAGTCAGCTTCGTGATGAGACGTATAAATAAAAATATAGCAAAAGCTATAATCAGAAAGTCAAAAGTTGCCTGCAGAAATTGTCCGTAATCCAGAGATACGGCAGGAGCAATCTCTTTACCATCGGCTCCGACTTCTGCCGCTTTCATTACCCATTTCAGATCTGTAAAGTTCACACCACCAACCAGCAAGCCAATTGGAGGCATAATAACATTCGCCACCAACGACGATACTATCTTTCCAAACGCGCCGCCGATAACTACACCGACAGCCATGTCTATGACGTTCCCTTTCATGGCAAACGCCTTAAAGTCCTGTAAAAATGTGCTCTTTCCCATCTTTTTTCAATATTTAATGTGAATTTAATATGCGAATATAAAAACATTTTCGTAATTTTGCACCGCATTTGAAAATAAAACAAATGCGCAAGCTGAGAGATATTTGAACAAATATTATAAAACCCTTAAAAGTTTAAACAAAATGATTAAAGTAGGTATTAATGGATTCGGACGTATCGGACGTTTCGTTTTCCGCGCTGCAATGAAAAGAAACGATATTCAAATCGTAGGTATCAATGACCTTTGCCCGGTTGACTACTTGGCTTACATGCTGAAGTATGACACAATGCACGGTCAATTCGACGGTACTATCGAAGCAGATGTTGAAAACAGCAAATTGATCGTTAACGGTCAGGCTATCCGCATCACTGCAGAAAGAAACCCGGCTGACTTGAAATGGGATGCTGTAGGTGCTGAATACGTTGTTGAATCTACAGGTTTGTTCTTGAGCAAAGACAAAGCTCAGGCTCATATCGAAGCTGGTGCAAAATATGTTGTAATGTCAGCTCCTTCTAAAGATGACACTCCGATGTTCGTTTGCGGTGTAAACGAAAAAACATACGTGAAAGGTACTCAGTTCGTTTCTAACGCTTCTTGTACTACTAACTGTCTGGCTCCTATCGCTAAAGTATTGAACGACAAGTTCGGTATCCTTGACGGTTTGATGACTACAGTTCACTCTACAACTGCTACTCAGAAAACAGTTGACGGTCCTTCTATGAAAGACTGGAGAGGTGGCCGTGCTGCTTCTGGCAACATCATCCCTTCTTCTACTGGTGCTGCTAAGGCTGTAGGTAAAGTAATCCCGGCTTTGAACGGTAAACTGACTGGTATGTCTATGCGTGTTCCTACTTTGGACGTATCTGTAGTTGACTTGACTGTTAACTTGGCTAAACCGGCTACTTACGCTGAAATCTGCGCTGCTATGAAAGAAGCTTCTGAAGGCGAATTGAAAGGTATCCTGGGTTACACTGAAGATGCAGTAGTTTCTTCTGACTTCTTGGGTGACACTCGTACTTCTATCTTCGATGCTAAAGCTGGTATCGCTTTGACTGATACTTTCGTGAAAGTTGTATCTTGGTATGACAACGAAATCGGTTACTCTAACAAAGTTCTTGACTTGATCGCTCACATGGCATCAGTTAACGCTTAATTAGAAGTCTAAACATATAGGAAACCGCTGCGGGAAACCGTAGCGGTTTTTTTGTCTTCATTTTATATATTGTTAAAAAGCAAGGTATTATCCGTGGTATAACCTACAATTTTAGTAGTTTTGTACTTCTATGAAGAGAATTATGAAGAGATTATTAATAACATTGATACTAGTTTACACCATGAACAATATACTGAACGCTCAGAATCCTTTCTTCGGTCAGTATCAGACACCGCATGGTACTGTACCCTTTGACCGGATCAAGACAGAGCATTATGAGCCTGCCATCCTCGAAGGAATCAAACAGCAGAACGCGGAGCTTGATGCTATCATACAAAATCCGGAGAAAGCGACTTTTACAAATACAATAGAAGCCTACGAACAATCGGGAAGGCTGCTGGACAGAGTGACTGCCGTATTCGGCAATATGCTTAGTGCTGAAACCAATGACGACCTACAGGCATTGGCTCAGAAAATCATGCCGTTACTCAGCGAGCACAGCAACAATATCACACTGAATGAGAAATTGTTTGCCCGCGTGAAAGAAGTGTACGCCCAAAAAGAATCCTTGCAACTGACTCAGGAACAGACCCGTCTGCTGGACGATATATACGACAGTTTTGTGCGCCACGGTGCCAACCTCGAAGGGGAAGCACGCGAACAATACCGACAGCTGACCAATGAACTGAGCAAACTGACACTCGACTTCAGCGAAAACAACCTGAAAGAGACAAACAGGTATCAGATGCTTCTGACGAATAAAGACCACATTGCCGGACTACCGGACATCATAGTAGAAGCCGCCGCCGAAACAGCCAAAAGCGAAGATAAAGAAGGATGGGCTTTCACCCTGCATGCTCCAAGCTATGTGCCTTTCATGACTTATGCCGACAACCGCGAGTTGCGCCGCAAGCTCTACATGGCATATAATACCAAATGTACACACGATAACGAATTCAACAACATCGAAATTGTAAAGAAGCTGGTAAACACACGCATGAAAATAGCCCAGCTGCTGGGATACAAGGATTATGCGGAATATACCCTCAAAAAGCGAATGGCTGAAAACAGCGACGCTGTATACAAACTGCTCAACCAGCTACTGGAAGCCTACACTCCCACCGCACAGAAAGAATACCTTGAAGTGCAGGAACTGGCGCGTCAGGAGCAAGGTAACGACTTTGTTGTCATGCCTTGGGACTGGAGTTACTATTCCAACAAACTGAAAAACAAGAAATTCAATATCAACGAAGAAATGCTCCGTCCTTACTTTGAACTGGAACAGGTAAAGAAAGGAGTATTCGGACTGGCAGAAAAACTTTACGGAATCACATTCCGGAGAAATACGGAAATACCGGTTTACCACAAAGATGTTGAAGCCTACGAAGTATTCGACAAGGACGGTAAGTTTCTGTCCGTATTGTACACCGACTTCCATCCCCGTCCCGGAAAACGCGCCGGAGCTTGGATGACCAGTTATAAGGAGCAATGGACAGATACCGCAACCGGCGAAGACAGCCGGCCTCATATATCCGTAGTGATGAACTTCACCAAGCCGACTGAAAGCAAACCCGCTTTGCTGACGTTCAACGAAGTGGAGACATTCCTGCATGAGTTCGGACACAGCCTGCATGGTATGTTCGCCAACTCAACCTATCAGAGTCTGAGCGGAACAAACGTATATTGGGACTTTGTAGAACTTCCTTCGCAAATCATGGAAAACTTTGCCATCGAGAAAGAATTTCTCAATACCTTTGCCCGTCATTATGAAACCGGAGAAGTGCTTCCGGACGAACTGATACAGAGACTGGTGGATGCTTCGAACTTCAATGCAGCCTATGCCTGCCTCAGACAAGTAAGCTTCGGCCTGCTCGATATGGCATGGTACACCCGCAACACTCCTTTCGAAGGCGATGTAAAAGCCTACGAACAGGAAGCCTGGAAAAAGGCACAGGTATTACCGATAGTACAGGAAGCGTGTATGAGCACTCAATTCTCCCATATCTTCGCCGGAGGATATTCCGCCGGATATTACAGTTACAAATGGGCAGAAGTGCTGGATGCGGATGCTTTCTCACTGTTCAAACAGAAAGGTATCTTCAACCGGGAAGTGGCAGACTCATTCCGCAACAACATCCTGTCTAAAGGAGGAACCGAACATCCAATGGTACTTTACAAGCGTTTCCGCGGACAGGAGCCTACCATTGACGCATTGCTGATCCGAAACGGCATAAAGAAATAAAATAAAAAAAGAGAGAATTGGACATGAAGAAGAGATTGATACTTAAAGTATTAGGATTGCTGTTATTGCTCCCTATGTTTTCCGGATGTAATGATACGGATGATGTAGCCGGCATCTTCACCGGTAAGACATGGAAACTGACTTATATCACCAAAGCAAACGGTCATGGATGGTATAACTTTCCTGATATAGCAGACGAAAGCAACGTCATGGAATATATAAACGGAAAGAAAACTTTCATGCTGGTTTTTTCAGGCAGTGTAGAAGACGATATAATACAAGGTACATTCACAGGCAGCGGTGCAATCAACACCAACGGAACCTGGAGTGCGAACGGTAAAAATCAGGAGTTTGGAATGAAAGTGGAAAAAGGAACTCCTATCGACAGCAAAGACCGTATCGCCGAAAAGATCCTGGAAGGGATGAGAAAAGCAAATTCTTACAAAGGATCGGACAGCCGGAACCTGTATCTTTATTATCAGACTGATAAAGAAGACCTCTGCCTGGTATTCGCTCCAAACTAAGATTAGAACTGAAACAAGATGGACACGGAAAAGAAACAATTGGAACTGGACAAACGTTACATACGTATGGCAAGCATATGGGCGGAAAACTCTTATTGCCAGCGTCGTAAGGTAGGAGCTTTGATTGTAAAGGACAAAATGATCATCTCCGACGGATACAACGGTACTCCTTCGGGCTTCGAAAACGTATGCGAGGATGAGAACAACCTGACAAAGCCCTATGTCCTTCATGCGGAAGCAAACGCTATCACCAAGATAGCACGCTCGAACAACAGCAGCGACGGCGCTACAATGTACGTCACCGCCTCACCTTGCATCGAATGTGCAAAATTAATCATACAGGCAGGAATCAAACGAGTAGTCTACTCCGAACATTACCGCCTGGAAGATGGAATAGAACTATTGAAACGGGCAGGAATCGAAGTCATCTATACAGAACTGAACGAAGATTCTTCTCCAAACAAATAATAAGACGAACGTTTTTAAAAAGGAATAGACATGAGTACAAGAAACTCTTCACGTTTTACACCTATCATCATAGCTATCAGCGTGGTAGCCGGTATTCTTATCGGTACGTTTTATGCCAAGCACTTCGCCGGCAACCGTCTGGGAATCATCAACGGTTCTTCCAACAAGCTGAATGCGCTGTTGAGAATCGTAGACGATCAATATGTAGACACTGTAAACATGACCGACCTCGTGGAAAAAGCTATGCCGCAGATTCTGGCAGAACTGGACCCACACTCTACTTACATTCCCGCACAGAATCTTGAAGAAGTCAATTCGGAACTGGAAGGCAGTTTCAGTGGAATCGGTATCCAGTTTACAATACAGAATGATACGATTCATGTGAATGCCGTTATTCAGGGAGGTCCATCCGAGAAAGTGGGACTCATGGCAGGTGACCGGATCGTCAACGTAGACGACAGTCTGTTTGTCGGCAAGAAGCTGAACAACGAACTGGCCATGCGCACGCTGAAGGGTCCTAAAGGATCGCAGGTCAAACTGGGTGTCAAGCGCGTAGGAGAACCTAAATTACTGGACTTCACCATCACCCGCGGAGACATTCCTCAGAACACTGTGGATGCCGCGTATATGCTGAACGATGATATCGGTTATGTAAAGGTCAGCAAGTTCGGACGTACCAGCCATGTAGAATTGCTGAATGCCCTGGCTCAACTCAACCATAAGAAATGCAAAGGACTGATTATCGACCTTCGCGGCAATACAGGAGGATATATGGAAGCTGCTATCCGCATGGTGAATGAATTCCTGCCCGAAGGCAAACTGATTGTATATACACAAGGACGTAAATATCCGCGTTCGGAAGAATTTGCCAACGGTACGGGCAGCTGCCAGAAAATGCCATTGGTCGTATTGATTGACGAAGGCTCTGCTTCCGCCAGCGAAATCTTTACCGGAGCAATTCAGGACAACGACCGAGGTACAGTGGTAGGACGCCGTTCTTTCGGAAAGGGATTGGTACAACAACCGATCGACTTCAGCGACGGCTCTGCAATCCGTCTGACGATCGCCCGCTACTATACTCCTTCGGGACGCTGTATCCAACGTCCTTACGAAAGTGGTAAAGACAGGAATTATGAACTGGACTTATACAACCGCTACGAACATGGTGAGTTCTTCTCACGCGACAGCATCAAACAAAACGAGAACGAACGTTATCTCACCAGCCTGGGACGTACTGTTTATGGCGGTGGTGGCATCATGCCGGACGTATTTGTACCACAGGATACCACCGGAGTCACTTCTTATCTGTCATCCGTAATCAACCGCGGACTGACTCTTCAGTTTACTTTCCAGTACACGGACAACAACCGGAAGAAACTGAGCCAGTACGAAACGGAAGAAGAGTTACTGAACTACCTCCGTCACCAAGGTCTGGTAGAGCAGTTTATCCGCTTCGCCGATACCAAAGGTGTAAAGAGAAGAAACATTCTGATCCAGAAATCATACAAACGTCTGGAAGCGAATATCTATGGCAACATCATCTATAATATGCTGGGACTGGAAGCTTATCTGAAATACTTTAATAAATCGGATGCTACCGTACAGCAAGGTATAGAGCTGCTCGAAAAAGGTGAAGCTTTCCCGAAAGCCCCTGTCGAGACAGAAGAGGAAGTGACGAAAGAAAAGAAAGATGGAAAGAAAAAAAGAACTGCGCAAGCTTATGGCATCACTGAAGATCCAACACGAATCTTCGACTTTGCAGAAGCTGCAATCAGCTAAAATACTTGCCGCCCTCGAAGCCCATCCGGCTTTCAGGGCGGCAACTACTGTATTGCTCTACCATTCGCTCAAAGATGAAGTAGACACACATGCATTTATCCGGAAATGGAGCAATGAGAAACGAATATTGCTCCCGGTAGTTGTCGGCGATGATTTGGAATTACGCCTCTATACCGGTCCCGAAGATATGGCAACCGGCACTTACGGTATTGAAGAGCCCGTTGGAGAAACATTCACAGACTATGCCAGCATAAACTTTATCGCTGTTCCCGGTGTTGCTTTCGATCGGAAAGGAAACCGGCTGGGACGAGGAAAAGGCTATTATGACCGACTGCTTCCACGTATTCCCGCAGCTTACAAAGCAGGTATCTGCTTTCCATTTCAAGTAGTAGAAGAAGTTCCGGCAGAAACATTCGATATCTGCATGGACATAATTATAACAAGTAATGAGGACGAATTATCACACCCACACCACCCGCTGCCTTCATGCGACAGGGAGTGACGAAGAATTTGTTTTAAGCGCCATCAAAGGCGGTTATCAGGAACTTGGTTTCTCTGACCACACTCCGTGGAAATACCACACCGATTATGTGTCCGACATCCGGATGACTCCCGAACAGCTACCGGGCTATGTAGAAAGCCTACGCTGGCTGCAAGAAAAATACAAAGACCAGATCAGCATCAAAATCGGACTGGAATGCGAATACTTTCCGGAATATATTCCCTGGCTAAAAGGAATCACCAAAGAGTACCAGCTGGATTATATCATCTTCGGAAACCACCATTTCCATACAGATGAGAAGTTCCCTTATTTCGGACGAAACACCCATACGGTAGATATGCTCGAACTTTATGAAGAAAGTGCAATTGAAGGAATGGAGAGCGGGCTATTTGCTTATCTGGCACACCCCGATCTGTTCATGCGCTCCTATCCCTCATTCGACCGCCATTGCAAACTGATCAGCAGGCATATCTGCCGGACAGCTGCCCGCCTGAATCTGCCTCTGGAATATAATATCGGCTACGAAGATTACAATGATAAACATGGGCTGATAACCATTCCCCACCCTGCTTTCTGGGAAATAGCGGCACACGAAGGCTGTACTGCCATTATCGGAGTGGATGCTCATAGCAACCAATATCTGGAAACTCCGTTCTATTATGACCGGGCAAACGAAACACTCCGGAAACTGGGAATGAAAGTGACAGACAGGATTCCTTTCCTCAACGAAAAATAATGTTTGTAATAACCGTAGCCCCTACCCTCTGATTCAGAGTACGCACCAACAGTTCCCGCCCCATCATCAGTTCCTGACGAAGGGCAGCTGAGGTGAGATGTACATACAGCGTCTGGTTACGAATATAAAGATTACTGGTATAGCTTGCCGCCGGCCCCAACACCTGCGGCCAGGCATCCAGCAACCGCTGCTCGTTCAGAGGAGACTCCAGACTCTCCTGACGCAGGTATTGCTGAATTAGTTTTCCTATCTGTTCGGCATCGTTCCGCTTCATTGTTCAGCCCCCATTTCATTGATGACACCCTGATCTACGCGGAATATTTTATAATCACTGCCTACCTTTTGCAGAATACGATCCAAATGCTCCCGGTTAGTGTCCGTTATAAATATCTGGCCAAAGCTGTCACCGGCTACCAACTTGACAATCTGTTCTACCCGCGAAGCGTCCAGCTTATCAAAGATATCATCCAGCAGCAGCAAAGGAATGGTTCTTCCCGTACGCTTCAGGAAATCAAATTGTGCCAGTTTCAATGCTACCAGATAAGTTTTATTCTGTCCCTGCGAACCTTCCTTCTTGATCGGGAAGTCGCCCAACAGCATATTCAGCTCGTCTTTATGAATCCCCCGCAAAGAGAATCCCATGATCTTATCCCGCTCACGGCTTTGCTTCAGCACTTCCAGCAAAGAAGCATCCCGTGCATGCGAATCATAGGATAATCCTACCTGTTCTTTATCTTGGGAAATAAAGGAATAGAACGACTGGAAAATAGGTATAAACTCTTCGATGAATGCTTCCCGTTTACGAAAAACAATTTCGCCCGCCTGTGCCATCATCTCCTCCCAGACCAGAAACAACTCTTCCTCTATCGGAGATTCACTTTTCAATAAGGTATTGCGCTGTGCCAATGCCTTATTATAGCGTATCAATGCTTCCAGGTATTCCTTATCATATTGAGAGATCACAACATCCATAAAGCGGCGACGTTCGTCACTTCCTCCAGCTATCAGCTCCGAATCGGCAGGCGAAACCATCACCAGCGGCAGGAAGCCGATATGATCGGAGAAGCGGCTGTATTCTTTCTTATTTCGCTTGAACTGCTTTTTCGAACGGCGCTTCATCCCGCAATAAATCTCCTCCGGTGTACCATCTTCCGCTTCATAAAAGCCTTGAATGACAAAGAAATCCTGCTCGTGCCGAATGTTCTGCGAATCAATCGGATTGCCCGAGCTTTTGCAGAAAGACAAGAAATACACTGCATCCAGCAAATTCGTCTTTCCCATTCCGTTCTGTCCGAAGAAGCAGTTCAGTTTGGCGGAGAATCCGATCTCCACTTGCTCCAGATTCTTATAGTTTAATATGGATATCCGTTTCAGTATCATTGTATACGCGTTAATTTGTTCACAAAAGTAGCAAGTTTTTCGAGGTTTTCGAGCGTAAAACAAAAAAAGATGCCTCTAAATTTCGTTTGTAGATATAAAAAAACTACTTTTGCGAGTCGAATTATCAAACGATGAATAATAACAAAAAGAATCATATAAAAATGGCAGAACAAAAGAATCAGAATGAACATCTGAACGTAGAAGATGCACTGACACAATCGGAAGCATTTCTTGTTAAGTACAAAAACGCAATCATCGGCGGTGTTGTAGCCGTGATTATCATCGTAGCAGGTTTTATCATGTACAAGAACCTCTATGCTGAACCACGTGAAGAAAAGGCACAGGCTGCTCTTTTCAAAGGACAGGAATACTTTGAACAAGATGCTTATGAACAAGCACTGAACGGTGATAGTATTGGTTATGTAGGTTTCCTCAAAGTAGCTGATGAATATAGCGGCACTAAGGCTGCTAATCTGGCAAAAGCTTATGCAGGAATTTGCTACGCACAACTAGGTAAATATGACGAAGCTGTGAAGATGCTTGATGGTTTCAACGGAAACGACCAGATGGTAGCTCCTGCAATCCTCGGTGCAACAGGTAACTGCTACGCACAACTGGGTCAGCTGGACAAAGCCGCTTCTACCCTGATATCTGCAGCAGACAAAGCTGACAACAACTCATTAAGCCCTATCTTCCTGATGCAAGCCGGAGAAATTCTGGTAAAACAAGGAAAATATGACGATGCCGTTAATGCCTATACCAAGATCAAGGATAAATACTTCCAGTCTTATCAGGCTATGGACATCGACAAATACATCGAACAGGCTAAACTGATGAAGAAGTAATATTCCTTATTATATACATAATAGAAGATTAGGCACGGATTACACGGATTTCACGGTTTTTAGTACGTCACGTACTAATGCAATTATGCGAAGCTACCGTGAAATCCATGTAATCCGTGCCTTTTATAAATCCTACATTTATAACCCCTTTAATTACTACAATTATGGCAACAGCATACCATAACTTATCCGAATACGATTTCAATTCTGTTCCAAACGCTGAAAACATGAAATTCGGCATCGTTGTATCCGAATGGAATTTCAATATCACCGGAGCTTTGCTGAACGGCGCAGTCAATACATTAAAAAAACATGGAGTAAAAGATGAAAATATTCTGGTAAAAACTGTACCGGGAAGTTTCGAACTGACCTTCGGCGCCAATCAAATGATGGAAAATTGCGATGTGGATGCAATTATTGCAATTGGTTGCGTCATTAAAGGAGATACTCCACATTTTGATTATGTCTGTATGGGAGCGACTCAAGGAATTACCGAATTAAACGCAACTGGCGACATACCAGTCATTTACGGATTAATTACCACTAATACGATGGAACAAGCAGAAGATCGCGCCGGTGGTAAACTGGGTAACAAAGGAGACGAATGTGCAATTTCTGCAATAAAAATGATCGATTTTGTTTGGAGTTTAAATAAATAGTCGTATCTTTGCACCGCAATTGAGAAACAAACCTTCTCAAAAGCAAAAAAGGGCAAATACCAGAGTGGCCAAATGGGGCAGACTGTAAATCTGCTGTCTTTCGACTTCGGTGGTTCGAATCCATCTTTGCCCACAAAAATTGCGGAAGTAGCTCAGTTGATAGAGCATTAGCCTTCCAAGCTGAGGGTCGCGGGTTTGAGCCCCGTCTTCCGCTCTTCAAAGAGAATCTGAGAAATTAGATTCTCTTTTTTTGTATTACTTTAAACCTCTAAGAACATGAAAGATTCTCCAACGCGGTCACGCGTACTGCAATTGGCACACCCCCCTATCCCAATTGTCCGCATCGGAATTATAGGATTGGGGAATCGAGGGTTACTCACCCTGCAGCGATATCTGCAAATAGAAGGAACGACCGTCAAAGCCCTCAGTGAAATCAGGGAAGGCAATCTGCACAAGGCCCAACTCATACTAAAAGAAGCAAAGCAACCCGAAGCCACAGGATATACCGGACCGGAAGGCTGGCGAAAGATGTGCGAATGCAGTGATCTGGATTTAATATTCATCTGTACAGACTGGCTCACTCATGCCCAAATGGCATCTTATGCAATGGAATGCGGCAAACATGTAGCCATAGAAGTCCCGGCTGCCATGAACATAGCTGAATGCTGGCAACTGGTAGATACCGCAGAAAAGACAAGACGTCACTGTATCATGCTGGAAAATTGCTGCTATGATCCCTTTGCTCTGACTACGCTCGAAATGGCACGCCAAGGTGTGCTCGGAGAAATTATGCATGTAGAAGGTGCATATATTCACGATCTCCGCTCTATGTATTTTGCCGAAGAGAGCGAAGGCGGCTACCACAATCACTGGGGAAAGAGATATAGTATCGAGCATACAGGCAATCCCTACCCGACTCATGGTCTGGGACCTGCTTGCCAGATTCTCGATATCCACCGTAGCGACAGAATGGAATATCTCGTATCCATGTCTACCCATCAGGCTGGCATGAGCGAGTATGCCCGGAAGAGATTTGGCGAAGATTCACCGGAAGCCCGGCAGAAATATAAACTAGGAGATGTCAACACCACCCTTATCCATACAGCCAAAGGAAAAACGATCATGCTTCAGTATAATATATCCACTCCCCGACCTTACAGCCGTTTGCAAACAGTATGCGGTACACTCGGCTTCGCACAAAAATATCCGGTACCTTGCATCACACTGGATTCCCACGGAGACGCTCCGCTGGAAGGAGAAGCATTGGAGGAAATACTGACCCGCTATAAACATCCCTTTAGCGCCACTATCGGTGAGGAAGCGCATCGCAAAGGATTACCCAACGAAATGAACTACGTTATGGATTACCGGCTAATATACTGCCTGCGCAACGGATTGCCTCTTGACATGGATGTGTACGATGCAGCCGAATGGTCGTGCATCACCGAATTAAGCGAAAAATCGGCATTAAACGGCAGTATGCCTGTAGAAATACCGGACTTTACCAGAGGCATCTGGAAAGAACATACACATTAGCATTTATTTACCCCCAAAACCATAAAAACACATGAGAACATTTTTATCATTAAAAACATGCTTGTTAGCTGTACTTTTACTTTGCACAAATAGTATTTCGGCAAGCAAGATTATTTCCGTATCCGATTTTGGCTTGAAACCCGACAGCCGCATCAACTCGGTTCCATTTATACAAAAGGCAATCGAGGCTTGCAGACAACATCCCGGCTCCACCCTCGTCTTTCCGAAAGGAAGATATGACTTCTGGGCACAGCATGCCATTGAAAAAGACTATCATGAAACGAATACCTACGACATTAATCCGAAAATTCTAGCTGTGCTACTGGAACAAATCAATGATCTGACGATTGACGGCAATGGCTCTGAATTTATCATGCACGGCCGGATGCAGCCATTCACGCTGGATCACTGCCGGAATATTACTCTAAAGAACTTTTCCGTTGACTGGGAAATACCATTAACTGCACAAGGGATTGTCACTCAGTCTGCTCCCGATTATCTTGAAATTGAGATTGACTCCCGTCAATATCCTTATATTATAGAAAACAAACGCCTGACTTTTGTCGGTGAAGGATGGAAAAGCAGTCTTTGGGCTATCATGCAGTTTGATCCCAACACTCATCTTGTCCTGCCGAACACAGGCGACAATTTAGGATGGCGTTCATACGATGCCATGGAAGTAAAACCCGGACTAGTGCGTTTATCCGATCCTAAAAGAGAAGCAGAAAAATTCTTCCCTGCACCAGGCACGATCCTTGTGTTACGACATAGCACCCGTGACCATGCCGGTATTTTCATCTATCACAGCATGGATACTAAACTGGAAAATCTGAAGTTATTCCATACCTGCGGACTGGGCATCTTATCACAATACAGTAAGAATATATCATTTAATGATGTACATGTCATTCCGAATGCTTCTAAAAAGCGCGTATTGAGCGGACATGACGATGGTTTCCACTTTATGGGATGCAGTGGACTTCTCAAGATCGAGAACTGTAGCTGGGCCGGATTGATGGATGATCCGATCAACATTCACGGAACATGTTCCCGGATTATGGAAGTTCTTTCTCCTACCCGTATCAAATGCAAGTTTATGCAGGATATGAGCGAAGGTATGGAATGGGGCCGTCCGGACGAAACAATCGGATTTATAGAACATAAAACCATGCGCACCGTAGCTACCGGCAAAATGAATAAGTTTGAAACACTGAATAAAGCTGAATTCATCATCGAGCTATCAGCGCCACTTCCAGCCGGAGTGGAAGCGGGATATGTAATAGAGAATCTGACCTGTACACCCGATGCGGAAATACGTAACTGTCATTTTGGAAGTTGCCGGGCACGTGGTTTGCTCGTATCTACGCCCGGTAAGGTTATCATTGAGAACAATGTATTCGAATCCAGCGGTTCTGCCATTCTGATTGCCGGAGATGCAAATGCATGGTATGAATCGGGAGCGGTCAAAGATGTGCTGATACGCAACAATGATTTTCGCTATCCTTGCAATTCTTCACTCTATCAGTTCTGTGAAGCAGTGATTAGCATTGATCCTGAGATACCGACACCCGAGCAAAAATATCCATATCATCGTAATATACGCATTGTGGATAACACCTTCCATCTTTTCGACTATCCGATTCTCTTTGCACGCTCGGTAGACGGACTCACTTTCTCTTCCAATACACTTATACACGATACTACTTACCAGCCTTATCACTATCGCAAGGAGGGTATCACGCTGGAAGCATGCAGATCAGTAGTTATTTCGAACAATAAAATCGAAGGAGATGTATTAGGACGTACCGTTAAAATTGAAAAGATGAGACCTTCAGATGTAAAAATCAGCAAGAACCCTTACTTCAAACTAAAAAAATAAGATATACAAAGGTCTGCAAGCAGCTAAACGTATTCGTATTCATACCTGAATGCGGATACGTTTAAGCATTATCCCATAAATACAACGAATAAAGGCAGGTTCTCTTTTATAAATTTCAATGCTAAGGTTATCTGCCGTTCTATCGCTTTTTCACTGACCGCACAACGTTCTGCGATTTCCCGGTTAGACAAATGCTCTTCACGGCTCATTCTAAAAATCTGCTGGCGCCTGGCCGGAAGCTGCGAAATCAATTTATCAATATAGTTCTTCAAATCAGCAGCATCCAGTTCCTCTTCTATATCATATGAATTCTCAATTCCTTTTAAAACCGTCATCTTAAAATTCAATTCATTAAAATACCTGCGCGAATAATTGAATATGATATTGCGGGTAATCATAAAAAGAAATCCATCAAAATTTTTTGTAACATCCAAAAATTCTCTCGACTCCCAGAGTTTCACGAAAACATCCTGCACTACTTCTGAAATCGCGGAAGACGAAGTAATATAAAGTCGCGCAAAATTATAGACCTTCAACCAATAAAGGTCATACAGCAAAGAGAATGCAGATGCATCCCCTACTTTTACCTTTTCTAAAATTATCGTCTCCTTCATTTGTTTTCAATTGTGTTACAAAAATAAGGAAATAACCATTAAGCACAACATTTTTCTTGATTTTTATTCAGAATAAAGTTATCTTTTTTCCATTAAACAGATGCTCTAAAAAGAACCTTATTATTTTTATATACCAAGTTCTGATAGAACTAAGATAAAAAAAACAGTTCGTTGGAAAATATTTTCTTTATTTTCTATTTATAATGCTCTTGTTATAAGATGATTATGATATGAATATGCATTTTTCTATTTTTTTTGTGGAAGAGATGTGGGGATAGACCTGACTCAAGTGTATTTATAATATACGAGTAATTATAAATAGAATAATAGTAAAGTGAAATAGCATGGATAAAGATATAAAAATGAATTTGATTAAAGGTTTGCTGTCGGGGCGGCTAACTAAAAAGCAGCGAAGAGGCTATGCTGAGCTGGAATCAGTGGATAAAGAATTGAAAATACAATGGAATGAATCTGGAAATAAAACGATAGATTTAAAAATAAAAGAACAGATATGGGAGAAAGTAAAAGCAAGATGTATAGATAGGAAAAAAGATAAAGTTCTATCAGAACTAAGATGGTACTTTGCCGTAGCTTCACTTGCTCTTTTACTAACAATAGGAGGACTTTGGGTGAATTCGGTCAGGAACAATATCGAGGACGAATTCATAAAGGTAATAGCCCAGCAAAACCAAATGTACATTTTGCCGGATAGCACAAAAGTATGGATGGAACCGGGAAGTTCCATTAAGTATGCAAAAGCATTTAATCAGAAAAGAGAAGTCTGGCTGGAAGGCAACTCATTTTTTGAGGTATACAAACAGGAAGGCAGTTTCTTCCAAGTGCATATCAACAAAGCGTTTATAGAAGTAAAGGGAACCTGTTTCCAGATCCAACAAACGAATGCCGAAAGAAACGAAATCACACTGTTTCATGGTAAAATAGAATTCAATGTAGAATCTACAGGAGAGAAAATTGTCATGTCTCCGGCACAAAAGGTAATGTACAATCCAAACAATGCACAAACGCAAGTCGAAAATATAATGAATATCAACTGGAAAGACGGAAGATATAATTTCAAAGATACCCCATTGCCCCAGCTCATTTCTATTGTAAATCAAATATACCAGTCAAACATTATTTTAGTAGGAAAGTTTACCGAACAATCTTCATTCACAGGAAGCATCCGCTATGACGAGAGTTTGAACGATGTAATCGAAAAACTCTGTTTCAGCCTCAACCTTACATATAAAAATCAGAATAATGAGATAGTAATATATAATTAACCATATTTCTAATAATTAACCCAATATTTAACCTCACAACAAGTTAAATCATGAAAAAAAATCACAGTTGTTATTGGAGGCGGTATCTAAAGCATATCGCGCTCACTTTGCTCTTCTACCCCTTATCAGCTCTTGGAGCCCAGGGACACATATCCATTAAGGGGCAATCAATCACTATTATGCAAGCTATCCAGCTGATAGAAAAAAACAGTGACTATACGTTTTTCTACAATGCTGCAGACTTGGAAAACAAGCAACGGAAAGATATTAATTGTAACGGTTCCATTGACGAAATCCTGAACGAAGTTTTCAAAGATAGCGGTATTAGCTACATTGTGAAAAACAAAGAGGTTATCCTCAATGTACAAAAAACGAATAGTACCCAGCAAAAGAAAAAACGTACTGTGACGGGTACTATTTTAGATGCAGTAGACGACAGCCCCATCATCGGAGCTAACATCACCATTAAAGGCGATAAAAACACCGGTACAATCTCGGACATTGACGGAAATTTCAGCCTTGCCATACCTGACAACAAGACGATTCTTGTGGTTACTTATATCGGATACAAAACCCGCGAAGTTCCTGTAGAAGATCTCGGAAATATCAAGATTGTACTGGAAGGAGACGATCACACTTTGAATGAAGTGGTCGTAGTCGGTTCCGGTACTCAAAAGAAAGTCAGTGTGACGGGAGCCATCACAAGTATCAAAGGTGCCAGCCTTAAACTGCCCTCATCCACTCTGTCCAACTCATTTGCCGGAAAGTTGGCGGGTGTCATCGCAAAAACAAATTCCGGAGAACCTGGTTCGGGTGCCGAATTTTATATTCGTGGTATCGGAACTTTCGGCGGACGGGCAACTCCTCTGATTCTTCTGGATGACGTAGAAATATCATCCAGTGACTTAAATTATGTACCGGCAGAGAACATTGAAAGCTTTTCTATCCTTAAAGATGCATCTGCTACCGCTATTTATGGTTCACGTGGTGCGAACGGTGTAATGATCGTTACAACCAAAGGTGGAGAATATAACAGTAAAACATCCATCAACGTTACAGCAGAAAATTCTTTCAACTATCTGGATAAGTTCCCAGAATTTGTGGACGGAGCGACTTATATGGACATGTACAATAAAGCCGCACTAGCCAGAAACCCTTCTGCTTCGCCCAAATATAGCGCTACGGACATGGAACGCACTGCTTCCGGAGTGAATCGTTATCTTTATCCCGATGTAAACTGGCAAGACGTATTATTCAAGAATATGAGTATGCGCCAACGTGCCAACGTCAACATTTCAGGTGGTGGTTCTAAAGTGAAATATTATATGAGTTTGGATGTCAGCCATGATTCAGGCTTGCTGAACACGGAGAAAGCATATTCGTGGAACAACAATATTAATATAATGAACTATACGTTCCAGAATAACATTGCTTACAAACTGACTCCGACGACAACGATCAAAATGAACATGAACGCTCAGATTCGCCAGAAGAAAAGCCCGAATGTATCAAGTGAAGATCTGTTCAAACAGATTCTGACGACTACGCCCATAGAGTTTCCTGTCACCTATCCAAGTCAGGATGATCGTATCATGTACGGTAATAATATCATTTCAGGGAATACATTATATACGAACCCTTATGCAAAAATGATGACTTCTTTTGCCGAGACAAACGAAAATACACTTAACACAGTTATCAAGATAGACCAGGATCTGGATTTTATCACTAAAGGACTTAAGGTGAACGCTTTTGTAAATTTCAAAACCTGGTCTAGTTCTTACTTTAACCGCAGCATCGCTCCTTATTACTACCGGGTAAAAAGTGGAAGCTACGACGAAACCGACCTGGCAAATACAGACTATGAACTGGAATTACTGAATTCGGGTGGTAGCGATTACATCAGTCAGTCGGCTATTGGAAAGTCATCCGACCAGACATTCGAATTGCAGTTCAATTTAAATTATGCCCGCCAGTTCGGGTTACATAATGTAGGTGCCATGTTGCTCTACAAACAACGTGAATACAGAAGTGATGTATTGCCTAACCGCAATCAGGGACTTTCCGGACGTCTGACTTATGATTACGGACAACGTTACCTGTTTGAGTTTAACTTCGGCTACAACGGTACAGAGCGTCTGGCCAAAGAAGACCGTTTCGGATTCTTCCCTGCCGTATCTCTAGGATGGGTGATAAGCAATGAAGCTTTCTTCGAACCAATGAAAAATGTAGTGGACAATCTGAAAATCAGAGGTTCCTACGGTCTTGTAGGTAGTGACGACCTAGCGACAGCCGGAGGAAGTTATTACTTGTATATAGATAAGATTACAAATAACGATCTGTCATATCTGAAATGGACTTCCGGACAAAATATGGACTACCAACTGGGAGGTCCTCAGATGGCATATTATGCAATGTCCGGTCTGGGATGGGAAAAGGTAAAGAAGCTCGATATCGGTGTTGATTTCACCCTGTTCCGCAATTGGACATTTACATTCGACTATTTCTACGACAAGCGTTACGACATCTTTATGAACCGTGAAGCATGGCCGCAGTCTTTGGCATACCATATAGCCAAACCCTGGAGTAACATTGGAAAAATGGATAATAAGGGAGTGGAATTCAGCATTAATTATGCCAACAACTTCTCTAAAGATTTGTCAGTCAGCCTGCAGGCAAACTTCACATACAACAAAAACAAAATGGTCTATGTAGACGAACCGGAATATCCGACTATATGGAAGTCAGAAACCGGAAAACCTTATTCACGCATTACCGGCTACATCGCAGAAGGTTTGTTTAAATCGCAGGAAGAAATAGACAACAGTCCCGCACAGAACCTGGGGTCTACACCTAAAGTCGGAGATATTAAATATCGTGACCTCAACGGTGACGGAATCATTGACTCGGATGACCAGACGATGATCTCCAAATATGGAAGTACCCCCCGCTTGCAATATGGGTTTGGCGGAACGCTCAACTACAAAAAGTTTGATTTGGGTATCTTCTTCAGTGGCTCTGCCTTACGCTCTATCATGACAAACGGCATTGATCCCTTCCAAGAAGGAATTGCCGTCGGCAACAGAAATGTATTGAAATATATAGCCGACAATTATTGGTCGGAAGAAAAGCAGAACTGGGATGCAACCTATCCTCGCTTGGGACTACTTGCAACAGACGTTGCCAACAATACGGTAAACAGCAGTTACTGGCTAAGAAACGGCTCCTTCCTCCGCCTAAAGAATGTAGAGATAGGATACAAAATACCTTACGGACGCATTTTCGTCAGTGCAGCCAATCTATTCACATTCAGCCCGTTCGACCTTTGGGACCCGGAACTTTCATCCTGGAACAGTTATCCTATGCAAAAGACTGTCAATGTGGGAATTCAACTTCAGTTCTAATTTATTATGATAAAAAATATGAAACTAACACGCATTTTTCAACATATAAGTATAGCAGTTATGATAACTGCATTTAGCTTAACTTCCTGTGATTATCTGGACGTTGTTCCGCCTGAACAACCCAATATCGACGATGCTATGTCAAGCCCCACCAGAGCTTTGGGCTTCCTTTATTCCTGTTACGGAGGCGTCGGTACAGATTTACCTTCCGCCTATCTGGGAGAAATAAATTCTACGACAGACGAATACGTACTTCCGTATTCATGGAACACAGATGGCTACTGGGGCGCATATGCTTTCAATACCGCATCATCTACTAACCAAGACTGGCTATGGGGAACTACCTATCAATATATAGGTCAATGCTACCTCTTTTTACAAAAGCTGGAAAATGCAGGAAGCGACATTGCATCCGATGCCGAAAAAGAACTATGGAGAGCTGAATGCCAGTTTCTGGTAGCTTATTATCACTTTGTGACCTTAAGAAGATATGGCCCCATTCCAATCACGGACTCGTATATTCCGATGGATACCCCAACGTCAGAATACAATGGACGTTTCCACTTTGACTATTGTGTAGACTGGATTGCGAATCAGCTGGATGAAGCAGCTAAAGTACTTCCAGCCAACCGTACTGTTACTAATGAATGGGGACGTGCTACCTCTACTATAGCGAAAGCCGTAAAAGCCCGCTTGCTACTTTATGCCGCATCTCCTTTATGGAACGGAAGCTTTCCTTATCCTAACTGGCAGAATGAGAATTTCGAAACTCCGGGTTACGGCAAAGCACTGGTTAGCAATACTTATGATAAAAATAAATGGGAAAGAGCACTGGCAGCATGTCAGGAAGCACTGACATTGGCTACCACTTCCGGTGACCGTGAACTGTACGATGACGACGAATATTATTCAAGACAATCATTGAGCTTGCCTTTCGTTCCCGGAGTAGCGGACGTAGATGATAATAAAGAATTTCTGAAAAATGTAATGAAGATGCGCTATGCTGTAAGTACACGCGAATCTGAAGGAAACAAAGAAATTATCTGGGGATTATCAAACCAGTTTGATTTTTATTCCCGTTATCCGCTTCGCATTCTGAAGAAATCTGATGGCACCTGGCATGCAGGTTACAGTGGCGTGTCTCCTACATTATATACAATCGAACATTTCTATACAGCTAACGGAAAATTACCGGAAAAAGATCTCGATTTCACTCCGTCTTCGGAATGGTTCGAGTCGGCAGGACTTTCTTCCCGCGAAGACATTATCAAGTTGAATGTAGGTCGTGAGCCCCGTTTCTATGCATGGATGGCTTTTGACGGTGGCGACTACGGAACAAAATTTGCCGCAGGTTCTCCGCTGAAGCTGGAAATGAGAAATGCAGAAATGCACGGTTATAATCCGTCTCTGTTCAACCGAGACCATAGCGTCACAGGATTCCTGACGCAGAAATTCGTTGATCCGGTAACAGAATTCTATACATCCGGCGGTTCTACAAGCGGAACAAGTGCACCTACTATTTTATTCCGTCTGGCTGAACTCTATCTGAACGTGGCAGAATGCCAGGCAGCATTGGGAAATACCCAGGAAGCCATTGATGCGTTAAATCCTGTTCGCGAACGTGCCGGTATTCCTAAATTAACGATAGCTGATGTCACAAGCAATATGACTATCAAGGACTGGGTACACAACGAGCGTTTTGTTGAATTATGGAATGAAGGCCATCGCTTCTTCGATGTCCGCCGTTGGGCAGAAGGAGCAAAATACTTCGGAGCAGACAAACGGGAAGGTTTGAATGCAGAAGTTCAAAGCCCTACATTTGAAGAGTTTAACAAGCGGACCATCGTTGATGCACCCTATGTTTGGGAAAACCGCATGTACCTGAATCCGGTATTCTATAATGAGGTATACAAAAATCCGCAAATGGTACAAGCGCCCGGATATTAATTATTTTTTTATTCATTCATAACAATAATAGAATATATGAAACATATATCAATAGCCTTGTGTTTGTGCGGGATGATTCTGATGAATACTTCCTGCGACAATTATGACGATACGTATCCACAGGAATATGAAAAAATACTATCATTGCAAACCACCGGTGAGCAAGCTGTAGATCTTTACAAAACAGGAGAAGCTACCAACTATTCAATCACGGTAATCAAATCCGGAAGCAACCCCACACTGACAGCTTCTGCCCATATCGGTGCAATGGATCCAGCCAATTTCGAACAGTACATCTCCGAAAGAGGTTTGAACTATGTAGCAATGCCTTCTGAGTGTTACTCATTCAATATGGAAGACCTTGATTATTCTTCTGCGGAAACCTACAAAATCATCAATCTGCAGTTGAACACCAGCGAAATAGACCGTTTTGAGCAGACTCTTGAAGAAGGACAAACATGTGTTCTTCCAATCATGCTGACCAGTACATCCGATTCTATTCTGGCTGATAAGAATACATTAATTCTGAAACCGGAGATCATTATTCCATCTCTTTCTGTCACCGAATCCAGCTCAGGAACCGTGACTAAATACTTGCCACAAAGTGGAGGTACAATCAATCTTTCTTTAGGACTGCAAGTTGAGAACCAATGGAGTTTCACCTGTAAAGTGGCAATTGACGAAGCTACCACTACATTACAAGGAGCGACATTAGCATCGGATATCATCTCATTTGAACCGGGAAATACTTCTTCCGTACAAGTCAATATTCCTAAATTTACGCAGACCTCCGGTAATGTCGGCATCAAGATTCTGGAAATAAATGGAAAAGACGGTTTCGAATTCAATCCGGACCCATTTATTCTGGTTGCCTCCGTCGAGAAATACAATCTGACGACAGACATGCTTTCCAGCAACGCGACAGAACCGTCAGAGGGTTCATTGGCTAATTTGTTGGATGGAGATGTAGGTACCTACTTCCACAGTGCATGGAGTGTATCGGTAGCTGACAAACATTATGTACAGGTAAAACTACCCGTATCTACCAAGACATTCCGTTTCACCTATACCAACAGGTCCAATAACGGAAATGCTGCTCTGGCATGGTTCAACTTATACACCGGAGCCACTGAGAACGATTTGCAACTCTACAAGCGTTTTGCATGGGATGTGGACAATCTACCGTCCGGTGCCGCAGGTGTTTATGTTTCCCCCGACATCACAATAGACAATGCAGCAAGCACATTACGTTTTGAATGTGAGCAAAACTGGACGGGTGGTTCTTTCTTTGTATGGAGTGAATTCAGTCTGTTTATACTGTCTGAATAATAAAAAGGAAACAGAGGGTGAGTCGGGAGTCTGACCCACCCTCCCCCTCCTATCTTAAAAACTAATACTACAAAAAGATGACAATCAAAAGATTTCTTATTAACCTATTAGCCCTTTTTTCTCTATTTACAGTGTCACTGGCATGTAAGGACAGCGAAAAATCACTCATAACCCCCTCTTTCAGTATCAACGAAGAGTACCTGATACAGAATCTGGACAAATCGAGTACATCTGTCCAGATCCCAATCAACACATCCCTGGAGTTAACTCAATGGAATGTCTCTTATGAGGCAAACTGGTTGCAATGCTCGAAACAAAAAACAGCGGCAGAAGGAACCTTCCTGAAAATTACAGTGAACGAAAATACAGGCGAGGCCAAAAGAACAGCCAGTATAAAAGTAACATCGACCACTGCAACCTATACCATCACTGTCAACCAATACGCTAAAGGTGAAGTGATTGTAGAGGGAGACATCAAGGTGACTCCAACCGGTGGCAAAGCAAGTGAACATCAGAGCGGACAAGATATTGAGAACACCTATGACGGCAAATTTTCGACTGATGGTGCCGATCCTTTCCATACCCCATGGGGACAATCCGCCAAATTCCCTGTCACGCTGGAATATTATTTCAAAGGAGATACAGAAATAAACTACTTAATTTATTATACCCGATCCGGTAACGGAAATTTCGGAAAGGTCAATGTATATACAACCACAAGCCCCGACCGGTCGGACTATACACTACAAGGAGAATATGACTTTAAAGAGCAGAACGCTCCATCCAAAGTCTCATTTTCAGAAGGCATAAAAGCGACTGGAATCAAGTTCGAAGTCTTAAGCGGGCTCGGAGATTTTGTAAGTTGTGACGAAATGGAGTTTTACAAGACCAATACGGATAAAACGCTGGACAAACAGCTGCTTACCGTCTTCACCGACATCACCTGTACGGAAATAAAAGACAATGTCACCGATGAGCAGATACAGGCTCTGCCGGACTACTTCGTCAGAATAGCAGAAGCAGTCCGCGACAACACATACGACAAATGGGAAAAAGAATTCCGTATCCGTAATTATGAACCATACAGTAATATCGCCGAGTGGGCAGACAAACTAATGACCAAGAAATACAGTGATCTCGACAATCCGACCGGCATATCAGTGAAAGCAGGAGATGACGTTATTGTATTGGTAGGTGACACATACGGACAGAACGTTTCAGTGCAGTGTATCTGGGAAACGGGCACCGAATACAAACAAACAGCCTCTTCAGGAGATGTCTATATGCTAACCCCCGGCATCAACAAACTGACAATGAAAAGAGAAGGCCAGTTGTTTGTCATGTACAACACCGACCTGACTTCAAATTCAGCAAAACCTATCAAGATTCACATACCTCTGGGAAGTGGTACAGTAAACGGCTTCTTCGACCTGAAAGAACATAAGACAGACGAAAAGTACGCTGAACTGTTAAAGAAATCAACACACAAATACTTCTGTATACGCGGAGAAAAGATCATGTTCTATTTCCACCGCAACAAATTGCTGGAATATGTACCGAACAATATCCTCTCTGCCATCCATTTATGGGATAACATTGTCAGCTGGCAACAAGAATTAATGGGAATCGATGATGTACGCCCATCGCAGGTCAACAATCACTTGTTTGCCATCTCACCGGAAGGAAGCTATATGTGGGCATCCGACTATCAAATCGGATTTGTTTATACCTATTTAGGTAATATACTGCTAGAAGATAATGTAATGGCAGCGGAAGACAACGCATGGGGACCTGCCCATGAAATCGGACATGTTCATCAGGCCGCCATCAACTGGGCCAGCTCTACGGAATCATCCAACAATCTGTTCTCCAACTATATTATCTATAAATTAGGTAAATACAAATCGCGCGGCAACGGACTGGGAAGCGTTGCAACCGCCCGTTACGCCAATGGTCAGGCATGGTACAACATGGGAGACGCGACCCACCAGAACGAAGATACGGAAACTCACATGAGAATGAACTGGCAATTGTGGACTTACTATCACCGTTGTGAATATAAGACTGATTTCTGGCAAACCCTTTTCAAACTGATGCGCGAAGTGAATATGACCGAAGGGGAAGACCCCGGAAAGAAGCAACTTGAGTTTGCTAAAATGGCAAGCAAAGCCGCCAACGAGAATCTGACTGACTTTTTCGAAATGTGGGGATTCTTCGAGCCTGTCAATACCACTATCGAGCAGTACGGAACATACAAATACTATGTAAGTGACGCGATGATTCGTGAAGCCAAAGAATACATGGCACAATTCCCTGCTCCGAAACATGCTTTCCAGTACATCGAAGACAGGAAGAAAAGTGAATTCCCATCGGATGACTACCGTTATTCGGCAGTCGGAGATGTCGGATACTACACGCAATTCAAAGAAAGCCAGAAGATTACCAAAACAATTACGGCAGAGATAACAGGACGTAAGGTTTCCATCCGAAACGGAGATGAAGCAGTTGCTTTCGAGATCAGAGAAAATAATGAAAACGGAAAATTACTTTATTTTTCTACCTTCACGACTTTCGAGATTCCATCATCCGTATCAATGGTAAATGCCAAAACATACGCCGTACAGGCTGACGGAAAACGTATTTTGTTATAAGAACAAATTAACTTAACACACATTGCAGCTATAAAAACGGCATCGCCCAACATGGGGCGATGCCGAAAATATCACGATAGCGCAGGAAATAGTGAGACTCTTTTTCTACCAAAAAGATGAATGGACAGTGAAAATATCTACAATAATTACACCGGATTGATTAATTAATTAGTATTTTTGACACCGAAATGAAAAACCAATTAATAACCCCCAATTAAAAACCTAAAAGAAAGATGAAGAGACTACTACTTAACACACTCATCGGTCTTGCATTGTTGACCTGCCAGACCAGTTTTGCTCAAAAGACAAAAGCAAAATTCTCACCGATTAAAGTGGAAACTCCGGCTCGTCCGGCAAATCAGCAAGACGTTATCCAACTTGTCACTCCAAAACTTGAAACTGTCCGTGTAGGCTTTATCGGGTTAGGAATGCGTGGTCCCGGTGCCGTTGAACGCTGGACACATATTCCGGGAACTCAAATCGTAGCTTTGTGCGATCTCCTCCCCGAACGTGTCGAGAGTGCACAAAAGATTCTGGAGAAAGCCGGTCTGCCTAAAGCCGCTTCATATGCGGGAGACGAGAAGGCATGGAAAAAACTCTGCGAACGGGATGACATCGACATCGTATATATAGCTACCGACTGGAAACACCATGCGGAAATGGGTGTATATGCTATGGAGCACGGTAAGCATGTGGCTATCGAAGTACCTGCTGCCATGACACTGGACGAAATCTGGAAACTAATCAATACTTCCGAAAAGACTCGCAAGCATTGTATGCAACTGGAAAACTGTGTATATGACTTCTTTGAATTGACATCACTCAATATGGCACAGCAAGGTGTATTCGGTGAAGTACTTCATGTAGAAGGTGCGTATATCCACAATCTGGAAGACTTCTGGCCGTATTACTGGAACAACTGGCGTATGGATTACAACCAACTGCACCGTGGCGATGTATATGCCACTCACGGCATGGGTCCGGCTTGTCAGGTACTTAATATCCACCGTGGCGACCGCATGAAAACGTTAGTATCTATGGATACCAAGCCTGTGAACGGTCCTGCATACATCAAAAAGAAAACCGGAAAAGAAGTGAAAGACTTCCAGAACGGCGACCAGACATCCACTCTCATCCGTACCGAGAATGGCAAGACAATGCTGATCCAGCACAACGTAATGACACCACGTCCTTACAGCCGCATGTATCAAGTGGTCGGAGCAGATGGTTATGCCAGCAAATATCCGATTGAAGAATACTGTCTGAGACCTTCGCAAGTAGACTCAAATGATGTACCGAATCACGAAAAGCTGAATGCACACGGTTCCGTATCCGAAGATGTGAAAAAAGCATTGATGGCTAAATACAAAGACCCGATTCACAAAGAACTGGAAGAAACTGCCAAGAAAGTAGGCGGTCATGGCGGTATGGATTATATCATGGACTATCGTCTGGTATACTGCCTGCGCAACGGCCTGCCACTCGATATGGACGTTTATGACCTGGCAGAATGGTGCTGCATGGCTGAGCTGACCCGACTTTCTATCGAGAATGGTTCTGCTCCGGTAGAAATACCCGATTTCACCCGTGGCGGATGGAATAAAGTGCAAGGCTACAAACATGCTTTTGCCGAATAAGCCATTATACCTTATTAATATGTAAACTTACGGATAGCCCGACTGAGAAAAAGTGGGGTTATCCGTAAGTTTATGTTCGGCGCTCCACTGATTATTATAATCACCTATATGAAAGCAGATATTTTAAAACCCTCTAGACAGACTATCCTTCGGGAAGCCAAAGATTATGTGATGATCGCCGTAGGTATGATACTATATGGCATCGGATGGACCGTTTTCCTACTCCCCAACGACATTACGACGGGCGGAGTGCCGGGTATTGCATCTATTGTATATTGGGCAACGGGATTCCCGGTACAGTATACATATTTCAGCATTAACTTTTTCTTATTGTTGCTTGCCCTCAAGCTGTTGGGATTAAAGTTCTGTATTAAAACCATTTTCGGAGTATTTACCCTGACTTTCTTCCTTTCCGTTATCCAGCAACTGACCTCCGGCGTCGCCCTTCTTAAGGACCAGCCTTTCATGGCATGCGTCATCGGAGCATCGTTCTGCGGCGGCGGTATCGGAGTCGCCTTCTGCGCCAACGGAAGTACCGGCGGTACGGACATCATTGCCGCTATCATCAACAAGTATCGGGATATCACCTTGGGAAGAGTCATACTGATCTGCGATATGATTATCATTACCTCCAGTTACTTTGTTCTGAAGGATTGGGAGAAAGTAGTATACGGATTTGCAACCCTTTACATTTGCAGTTTCGTCCTCGACCAGGTAGTGAACAGTGCACGTCAGTCCGTCCAGTTCTTCATCATATCCGGCAAGTATGAAGAGATAGGACGACACATCAACGAGTACCCTCATCGTGGAGTAACGATTATCAATGCAACCGGCTTCTATACAGGCAAAGAAGTGAAAATGATGTTTGTACTTGCCAAAAAGCGGGAGTCTACCATCATCTTCCGGCTGATCAAAGATATCGACCCCAACGCATTTGTATCGCAAAGTGCCGTTATCGGAGTTTACGGAGAAGGCTTCGACCACATCAAAGTAAAATAAATAAAGAAACAAGATTGAGAAACATGAAATATAGATCATATCACCTATTACTGGCAGGAATATTCTCTCTGTTAACAACAGGCGCTATGGCCGAAAAAACATCCGATAAACCTTACTGGCAGGATGTACAAGTCGTATCGGTCAATAAAGAATATCCGCGTACCTCTTTCATGACGTACGACAACCGGACAGACGCATTGACCGGAAAGTTTGAGAAAAGCAATTATTATCAATTATTGAACGGCACCTGGAAGTTCTTCTTTGCAGACAGTTACAAAGATCTTCCGGCCAATATCACCGATCCTTCCGTGAGCACTGACTCCTGGAATGATATCAAGGTTCCGGGCAACTGGGAAGTACAAGGATATGGAGTGGCCATATACACCAATCACGGTTATGAATTCAAGGCACGCCATCCGCAGCCTCCCATACTTCCGGAAGCCAATCCCGTCGGAGTCTATCGCCGTGATATCGACATCCCTGCCGATTGGCAAGAACGTGATATCTACCTCCACCTCGCCGGAGCCAAATCGGGAGTATATGTATACGTCAACGGACAGGAAGTAGGATACAGCGAGGATTCCAAAAATCCGGCAGAGTTCCTGATCAGCCCATACGTAAAACCGGGCAAGAATGTACTTACACTGAAAATCTTCCGCTGGAGCACCGGATCTTATCTGGAATGTCAGGACTTCTGGCGTATCAGCGGCATTGAACGGGATGTATACCTGTATTCACAGCCCAAAGCTGCCCTGAAGGATTTCCGTGCGAAATCAACTCTGGATGACAGCTATAAGAACGGAGTATTCGCTTTGAACGTTGATTTACGGAATCATCGTCCGGCTGCAACCAATCTTACACTGGTATATGAACTGCTCGACGCTCAGGGAAAAGTAGTTGCCAGCGAAGAGAAGACAACTTATGTCCCCACCAACGAGACACGCACCCTTTCTTTTGACAAGAATCTGGCAGACGTCCGCACATGGACATCGGAACAACCGAACCTCTACAAACTGATGATGACTGTCAAAGAGGACGGCAAAGTCAACGAGATTATTCCTTTCAATGTAGGATTCCGCCGCATCGAGATCAAACCAATCGACCGGAAAGCCGCCAACGGGAAACCTTATGTATGCCTGTTCATCAACGGGCAACCCCTGAAAATGAAAGGAGTCAATATCCACGAGCATAACCCGGAAACAGGACATTACGTCACTGAGGAACTGATGCGCCGGGACCTCGAACTGATGAAACAGCATAATCTGAACAGTGTACGTCTCTGCCATTACCCGCAGGACCGCCGTTTCTATGAACTTTGTGACGAATATGGCCTTTACGTGTACGATGAAGCCAATATCGAAAGCCACGGTATGTATTACGACCTTCGCAAAGGCGGCTCATTAGGCAACAATCCCGAATGGCTGAAACCACATATGGACCGTACGATCAACATGTTCGAACGCAATAAGAACTACCCCAGCGTCACTTTCTGGTCGTTAGGCAATGAAGCCGGAAACGGATACAACTTCTACCAGACGTACCTCTGGCTGAAAGAAGCTGACAAGAACATCATGGAACGCCCCGTAAACTATGAGCGTGCCCAATGGGAATGGAATACCGATATGTACGTACCACAATATCCGGGAGCCGACTGGCTGGAAGATATCGGTAAGAATGGCAGCGATCGCCCCGTCGTTCCGTCAGAATATGCGCATGCGATGGGCAACTCTACCGGAAACCTGTGGGGACAATGGCAAGCCATCTACAAATATCCGAACCTTCAGGGAGGATACATCTGGGACTGGGTAGACCAGGGCCTGCTCCAAAAAGACAAGAACGGAAGAGAATACTGGGCTTACGGAGGCGACTTCGGAGTAAATGCCCCCAGCGACGGCAATTTCAACTGCAACGGACTGGTCAACCCCGACCGTGGTCCGCATCCGGCAATGGCAGAAGTGAAGTATGTACATCAGAACATCGATTTTGAAGCGATCGATGCCGCATCGGGCAAGTTCAACATAACCAATCGTTTCTATTTCACTAACCTGAAAAAATACCAGATACACTACAGCGTAGTAGCCAACGGCAAAACGGTCAGAAGCGGAAAGGTATCACTGGATATCGCTCCACAAGCCTCGAAAGAGTTTACCGTACCGGTCAATGGTCTGAAGGCCCGTCCGGGAACGGAATATTTCGTTAACTTCAACGTAATAGCGGTAGAGCCGGAACCACTGATTCCCGCAGGATACGAAATCGCATACGATCAGTTCCGTCTGCCTGTCGAGGCCGAAAAGAATACTTATAAAGCAAACGGACCCGCATTGCAGACCCATACCCAAGGGGATGAACTCACTATTTCTTCCTCAAAAGTAAACTTCGTATTTAATAAGAAGAACGGTCTGGTCACCTCATACAAAGTGGACGGAACAGAATACTTCAAAGACGGATTCGGCATCCAGCCCAATTTCTGGCGTGCGCCTAACGACAACGATTACGGTAACGGTGCTCCCAAACGCCTCCACGTATGGAAACAGTCCAGCAAAGACTTCCACGTGACGGATACGAAGGTAAGTACAGAAGACAAAGCTGTCCTGTTGCAGGCTACCTATCTGTTGGCAGCCGGCAATCTGTACGTTGTCACCTATAAGATATACCCGAGCGGAGCGGTGAATGTGAATGCCAGATTTACTTCTACCGACATGCAGGCCACCGAGACAGAAGTTTCCGAAGCTACCCGCATGGCTACCTTCACTCCCGGAAGTGATGCAGCCCGCAAAGCTGCTTCCAAGCTGGAAGTTCCCCGCATCGGTGTACGTTTCCGTCTGCCGGCCCGGATGAACAACGTACAGTATTTTGGCCGTGGTCCGGAAGAAAACTACATCGACCGTAATCATGGAACCATAGTAGGTGTCTATCAGACTACTGCCGACAAGATGTACTTCAACTACGTACGTCCTCAGGAAAACGGGCACCACACGGATACACGCTGGCTCACCCTGTCTCCCAACAAAGGAAGCGGACTTGCCATCGTAGCCGACAGCCTGGTGGGTTTCAACGCTTTGCGCAATTCCATCGAGGATTTCGACTCGGAAGAAGCACTACCCCACCCCTATCAATGGAATAACTTCAGCCCGGAAGAGGTAGTCAACCACGACGAAAATGCCGCCCGCAATGTATTGCGCAGAATGCATCACGTCAATGACATCACTCCGAGAGACTTCGTCGAAGTTTGTGTCGACATGAAGCAGCAGGGAGTAGGCGGTTATGACAGTTGGGGAGCACGTCCCGAACCTTTCCACCAGATTCCCGCCAACCGCGAATATAACTGGGGATTCACCCTGGTACCGGTTCGCTCGGGCAGTCAGGCTGCCGAAGCCGCCCAATATGATTATCGATAACCTTAGTATAAATTTAAAGAAAAGACTCATGAAAGATTTATCAAGTATTGTAGCTAAGTTCAACACCCAAGGCACTATCACTGAAATCAAGCCTTTGGGAGCAGGACTCATCAATGACACATACAAAGTGAATACACAAGAAGCAGACGCCCCCGACTATGTTCTGCAACGCATCAACCATGCTATTTTTCAGAATGTAGAAATGCTTCAAGCCAATATTGCCGCAGTCACCGGACATATCCGCAAGAAACTGACCGAAGCCGGAGAAACGGATATCGACCGCAAAGTTCTCTCTTTCCTCGAAACCGGAGAAGGAAAGACTTACTGGTTCGACGGAGACAGCTACTGGCGTGTCATGGTATTCATCCCGCGTGCCCAAACGTATGAGACCGTAAACCCCGAATATTCCAATTATGCAGGTGAGGCTTTCGGAAACTTCCAGGCTATGCTTGCCGACATTCCGGAAACGCTGGGAGAAACCATCCCTGACTTTCATAACATGGAATTCCGTCTCAAGCAGCTACGTGATGCTGTCGCTGCCAATGCTGCCGGACGAGTGGCCGAAGTACAGTATTATCTGGACGAGATAGAAAAACGTGCGGACGAAATGTGTAAGGCAGAACGCCTGTACCGCGAAGGAAAGCTTCCGAAACGTGTATGCCACTGCGATACGAAAGTGAACAACATGATGTTTGATGAAGACGGAAAAGTACTCTGCGTCATCGACCTGGATACGGTAATGCCGAGCTTCATCTTCTCCGACTACGGCGATTTCCTCCGTACAGGTGCCAATACCGGCGATGAAGATGACAAAGACCTGAATCGTGTAAACTTCAATATGGAGATATTCAAGGCATTCACCAAAGGATATCTGAAAGGTGCCAAGTCTTTCCTCACTCCTATTGAAATAGAGAATCTGCCTTATGCTGCTGCCTTATTCCCTTATATGCAATGCGTACGTTTCCTTGCCGATTACATCAACGGTGATACTTACTACAAAATCAAATATCCCGAACATAACCTGGTTCGTACCAAAGCACAGTTCAAACTACTCCAAAGTGTAGAAGAACATACCCCGGAAATGACCGCATTCATCAACAACTGTCTGAGAAATGAAGAATGAAAAATAAATGTGAGAATGGAGGGGAGTTTATCTGGTAAACACTCCATTCTTCCACTGGTAAATAATGGGACGGCGGAGAAACGGTTTAAGTTTTTCTGCCGTTTCTTTCGACATATAGTCGGGAGTGGACAGAGTGACTGTCAGTTCTGTGTTTTCTTTGCTCAGTTCCACTTTCATCAATAAGATATCTGCCGAACGGGAGGCTTCATCAAATTCATATATGGAAGTGGAGTCGGGAGTTATCAGAAAATCGCTCATGACCGGAAGGGTAATGAATGAATGGTCAGTCAGCAGTTTCCAGTCCGTTGTATAGAAGCGGATGCTACTGTCACATGCCGGAGCACATGCCGTAGCTACTGTACAAATCACGTTTGTCGTATCATTCAAAGCCAATACTTTCATTTGCCAACTGGTTTCCGGTGTCATCTGCATCCGAATATAGTCCTTGCTCAGGTCGGTCATTTCCGATTTCTGTCCGAAGCGGTTTTCCACTTGCGCTTTCATCTTGCTGCTCAGGAAGTCGATGCAGTCTTCACGATTCACCTTCGTAAGTAAGGGACAAAGTGAATCCGGAATATTGATAAAAAAAGTCTTGGCTTCCTGTGCCTGCAGCGAGGTAAAAGAGAACAGACCGATGGCGAAAAATACGATGGCAAGAGTTATCTTATTTGATTTCATATTGTACTTATTATTTAGACCCCAAATATAAGAATATCATTCCGATTAACACGAGGATAAGGTCAATCGCTTTGCTTTTTAAATTCTTTTCACGGAAGAAGAGCGCTCCGAAAATGAAAGACACAATCACACTTCCCCGACGCACCATCGAAACGATGGAAATCATGGAATCGTCATAGCTCAGTGCATAAAAGTAGACAAAGTCCGCTGCCGAAAGGAAAACGGAGATCAGGATGATGGTCCAGTCCCAACGGAAAGGAGTCGTTGACTTCCGTTTGGGCCACCAGAGGAGGAACACGATGGTTCCCATAATAAAGAGCTGGTAGACATTATACCACGATTGCACCAGCATCGGATTCAGTTGTTTCATCAGAAACTTGTCATACAGTCCGCTGATGGCTCCCATCACTGCCGCCAAGACAATAAAGAGAATCCATTTGTTATGTTTGAAGTCGATTCCTTCTTTCTTACCCGAACGGCTCAACATGAAGAAGGAAGCTACTGCCAGCATTACTCCGATCCATTGGTAAAGATTCAAACGTTCGCCAAATACCAGCATCGCTCCGACAAGCACCATCACGGGACGAGTAGCATTGATGGGCCCCACAATGGTAATAGGCAGGTGCTTCATTCCGAAGTAACCGAATATCCACGATGACAGCACGATAAACGACTTGATGATAATATATTTATGCTGCTCCCACCCTGCAACGGGAACATTAAAAATGGTTCCCCCAAGGATATCAGGCTCGAATGCCGATACCAAAATGAACGGCAGAAAAATCAGACTGGAGAAAAGCGTATTCAAAAACAATACAGGCAACACCGCATTATCTTTCAACGACTGTTTCTTGAATACATCATAAAATCCCAGCAAAGTAGCCGAGAGAAAAGCTAATAATAACCACATGGTGAAATAAGTATTAAGTATCAGGTATTAAGTATTTCTTCCGGATATTCCACATTGACAAGGAAGAGCGCATTTCCCGGAGCGGAAGTTCCGGCTTTGCAACGGTCCCGTTGTTCTATCACTTTGCGAAAACCTTCTACGGTCAGTTTGCCGCGTCCTACCTCGAGCAGTGTTCCTACGATGGCACGCACCATGTTACGGAGAAAGCGGTCGGCACGGATGGTAAATACCCAAGTGGTATCTTCCCCCTCCATCTTTGTCCATTCGGCATGGGAGATGTGGCAGATATTGGTCTTTACGTCCGTATGCAGTTTACTGAAACTTGTAAAATCGATGTATTCGAACAGCGTTCGTGCCGCCTCATTCATGAGGTCATAATCCAATGCCCCGTACACACGGCAACGATACTGACGGTTGAAAGGATATTTGGCAGTCGTCACATAATACTTATACGTCCGGGCAGTCGCATCAAAGCGGGCATGCGCATCCGGTTTCACCCGGCGGACACGGTAGACAGAAATATCGGGAGGCAACAGACGGTTCAACTTGTCGGCAACGGTCACTGTATCGAGCACTTCTTCCTGATCAAAATGTGCCACCATCAGCGAGGCATGCACCCCCGCGTCTGTTCGCCCGGCACCTATCACTTCCACATCACGACGCAGAAAAGTAGACAAAGCTTTCATCAAGCATTCCTGCACACTACTCCCGTTGGGTTGTATCTGCCAACCGTGATAGTTGGTTCCATCATAAGCCAAATAAATAAAATACCTTTGCACGCCGATTCCTTATTTTAGGGTTTTTGAGTGCAAAAGTAGTCATTTTTTTCATTCATACGTCGAAGGAGTCGTACCAAATGCATCTACAAAATGTTTGCGGAACGTCGGGATATCATTGTACCCCACCATTTCGGCCACTTCCTGCACCGCATATTGTTTCGTTTTCAACAGCACTCCGGCACGACGCATACGTACACCTCTGATCAGTTCTATAATGGTATAGTCGGTACTTTGCTTCACTTTTCGGTAGAGAGTGGGCTGGCTCATATTCATTTCCGCTGCCAGTTTCTTCACACTGAAGTCCGCCTCGCAAATATTCTCTTCTACAATTTTGATAACGGCTGTGATAAACGGATCTTCCGTCTTCACTTCCTCACCCGTCTGTTCCTGCTCGTTCGCGGCAATCGTATCTGTTCCCGGCAACTTGAACAATTTCGTATACATCTGCTTCAATGTCTGGCGACCGTTAATCAGATTACTGACTTTCGCTTTCAGAATGCCCGGAGTAAAAGGTTTCAGCACATAATCATCCGCACCCAACTCTAATCCGCGAATTATGTCATCATCCTCCACCTTCGCTGTCAGCATAATAAAAGGAATACTGCATGTTTCCGGATTCTCCTTTACCTCACGGCAACATTCAAAGCCGTCTTTAACCGGCATCATAACATCACTGATAATCAAATCGGGCATCTCCTTGGTTGCCATATCTACCCCCTCCTGACCATTCGTTGCCATCAGCAGGTTATATTCATTGCCAAACAGCACTTTCAGATAGAGGCGGATATCTTTATGGTCTTCTACAATCAATATCGTCTTTTTATTTCCACCCACTGCAGAGGGTGCTGCTTCTTCAGGCGTCTCCTCCGTAAAAAGTGGTAATTGCTGATCTTGTTTTACTTCTGTATCCTCTATTATCACCTCCTGTTTCGATGGTTCTTCAGCCGATGCCGGTTCTGCCACATCCGGCAGTTCCTCCGGATCGGTAAACTGAATATTCGGGTTATTTTCGAAGACAGCTCTGTCGACAGGAAGATTCACCGTCACTTTCGTACCTTTTCCTTCGGCACTTTCAAGAGCAATCGTTCCCAAATGCGCTTCCACCATCTGCTGCATGATAGTGAATCCTAATTGTGCAGCTGATAAATCATGCCCCAATCCCTCATCCTCTCTCATCAGTTGTTCGGCGGTTCTCACTTTTTCTTTTCCATTATCTTCTATTACCAGACTGACATAATGCCTGTTGTCACTTACGATCTCACAGACAGATAAGGAAACGACTCCTGCATAATGCGTATGAGTGAAAGCATTCGTCAGCAGATTATGAATAATAAATTCGACCTTCTTTTTATCCACATAGAATTCCGTCTCCTTCTTGATTCTCTTCTCGCAATGAAAATCAATGGTGTATGCCTTCAACAGATCTCGGATACCCAAAAGAGAACTGTCGATCATCTTGTCTACCGAATACGGAGCAACCTTCAGTTTTTCTTCCAGATCTCCCTGTCCATATACCGACATTAGCTGGTCGCAAGCATCCACCATACGAAGTGAATTCCGGTATGCCACTTGCAGAGAAAATTTCGAAATCTGAAAGTTATCTTTCTGCAAATCCTTCAGCGGAGCGATGATAAGCGACAACGGAGTACGCAGTTCCTGCACAAACAGCATAAGCAAGCGGTTCCTCATCGCTTCTATCTCTTTCTTCTGCTCCCGCTTCAACTTTTCCATGTTTAGGTTTTCCTTCAATATCATCTCCCGATCGCGATGCATCTGTTTACGCTGATCCCTCTTTCTGAAATAGCCATAGAAGAAATAAGATAATCCGAGCAGTAACAAACCATATATGATATAAGCCCATATCGTCTGATACCACTTGCCCTTCACTACGAGAGGAATCTCGATCAACTCTCCCTCTTTTCCATCCGGGAAAACAAGTTTTGCTTGCAAAGTATATTTTCCGGCAGACAATCCATTGAACCACAAACCTTCCGCAAGTGGTATCATCTTCCAGTCTTTATCCACTGGAAGCAGACGATAGGCAATTTTGCGCTGTGCCAGTCCGTAGCGCAAGTCGGAGAAGTACAAATGAAAATCATTATTATCGGAAGCGAACGCCAGCTTCTCCTGCCTTTCCGGAGAAACAGACAGAATTATCTGCCCGTTCCGTTTCTCTCCGGCCAGCACTGTTTCTCCGCCGACTTCCACGTCCGTCAGCATCAGATGCTTCTTGCCGCTGTCTCCTTTCGTAGCAGACGGATCAAAGAAAATCAGTCCCCACGAATTCGCCCATAGCAAGCGCCCATCATTCAAACGGCATACCGCACTACAGTTTCCCGCTGACAGATAATTATAGAAAGCTTCCTGTCCGTTTCTGATTGTCATCACGCCGACATTGTTTCCTGCCCAGGTATTTCCGATATGATCATCGACCATACAACTGACGTGTCCGTTTGTCAATCCGTTCCGCAGGGTATAAACCGATTCTATTTTTTCTTTTTCTCTTCCGTCGATGCGGACAACGACATTCAGATAAGCCGCATAAATCTGATTATAATTATTCACATAGATGGTACGGACACCGGCTTCCTCCAACCCGTTTTCCTTTTCGTAGTTTCCTTCCACCCGTATCTGGTTACCGGTCGTTTCAATCCTCTTCAGTCCTTTGTCTGTACCGATCCACACATTACCTTCCTTATCTTCGGCTACTGCAAATACACTCTTGATTTCACCGGGCAGTCTTATACTCTTACATCCGTGAGTTTTCGGGTCAACCTGTATCAATCCATTCGAAGTACCTACCCACAAACGGTTCCAGGAGTCCAGGCAGAAACAATGAATAATTGTTTCCATTTTCCCGCCTTCGCTGTTTTTCAATTGAAAAGTTTCTATGCCTTCCGTAAGCGGATTGACAACGACTACTTCTCCGAAATTATTGCCCAGCCAGATATTTCCGTTCCTACCTTTATATATATGGTAATGCCCGGAGAAACCGGGCCCTTTTTTCCAAGGCTCAAAATGTGTATCCATCGAAAGCATCGGAGTAGTACTTCTCATAATGCCCCCGTCAGTCACCTCAGCCAGACATATCCTTTCAAATCTTCAACTATACCGTCTACTCTGGACTTAAAAATCTGCCGCACCCGGCTATACATACTATCGCTGATATCAAATTTCACCACTCCGCCACCAAAGGTACCCACCCAGAGAATCTGCTGTTTATTATCCCATAGCAGACTAGTCATCTTATTTTCAATTCTCGAATGGAATGCTTTCTCATTCTGCGTCAATAGTGTCAAAGTAAACGGACTCTCACACAAATACTGGTTCTCAAAATGCAATTTGTATAATCCGTCCCAAGTAGTCAGATAAAATGTCTGCTTATCTTTCATCACCATATCCGTGACATATGAATTGGAGAAATCCGACTGATCACCTCCTTCGAGAGAGATCACCCGTTCCTTATGCGTTTTAAGGTCATAACATACAATGTCATTCCATAATCTGCAAATCCACAAATATCCCTGCCGCAAAAAGAGTCTGTTCACTACATTATATTCTCTGATCAGAGCACTCTTTTTCGTTACAAAATCATAATGCATCACCTTTTCACGATCAACAGAAAAATACAGATTTGTTTTTCCGTCCGTACAAAGATTGGCAACTTTCCCTTTTATCAAAGGTTCGGGATTCAATGTACAGAGTACAAAATCATCTTTTCCTTCTTTCTTACGGATGGGATGTGATTCAAACAATCCTTGCGAAGTAGCCAGATACAAGTTTCCGTCATACCAACAAAAATCATGAATCTCTTTAAGTTTCAATGGCCGGTCAAAACGTACAGGCAAATATTTTTCAATCTCTTTGTCAAAACAAGTCATTCCTCCCTGATAAAGTAAAGCATAATATAAACCGTCGGGAGCTTCCTTCAGCGTTTTTACAGCCTGATGCAGAGGAACAGAGAGAGAGTCGATGCTCATAATAAGGGGATAATCACGGAATCTGAAGCCGTCATAACGGGAGATTCCCTTATCGGTGGAGAACCACATAAAGCCTTCGCTTCTGTAACAAACATGATAAATTGTATTATTTCCGACTCCGTTTTTAATGACTAGCGGTTCCAGGTCCCAGTGGATATCTATAGAGTATGTCGGGAGAAAACCCGTCAGCAGTAGCAACAGAAAGAAGAACTTCCTCATATCTTAATTGTATTTTGTTTATGTGTATTGGCAGATAAAGATAGATAATTTAATCATTAGCAAACCGTATAACAACTGTTTTTTAGCAATAATTCACAATAAAATAAAAGCCCGCCGATCCGTAAAAGAATCGGCGGGGCTCCTCATTGTTTGTTTCTTAATTGTCTGAATGACTAAAGCGATACTATTGTTTGCTGTTTGGTTCCTCTTTTAGTTTGATGGAATCTCCTTGCACGGTACAAGGAGCCCTCTTATATAGTTGTATATATTGTAACGTAATACCTAAAATCAATCAATTAGTGTAGTATTTTAATTGGCTGCTTTGGAAAGAGTAAAGCTATAAGTTCCCTGATTGTTTTTAAAGTTGTAATTGCCTTTAAAGTTTACCGGAACCTTTACGAGACAATTGTTCTGGTCGCTCACACGGAAATAAAGATAAGAAGTTGAACTGAATACGCTGCTGCCTTCGGCAGTGGTAGATAAAGAAGCTCCGTAACCTTGCCAGTTGAACAGATCAGTTGAAGAAGAATATGTAGTACCTATATAGTATACGGCATCTTTATCTATATTAAAGTTGAGTGAAACACACAATGCGAATTGTTCTACGAAAGCACCGCTTCTGGTACGGGCCTGATATTCGGCGGTCATCTTTACTTCTTTTCTGTCACTACCTGTACCGTAGTATCCTTCGGAAGTTTCAGATTCACAGTTACGAACCGTATTTCCGTTCTGACGAAGTGCTTCAAGTACACTTGCCATTTCTTCTGCAGTCACAGAAGGTACATCGCCTACTTTTGAATCAGTAGTTGCAGTTTGTATACCATATAAAGATATCATGGATTCAAAGCTTGAAGAGTTGTCTTCAAAACTATCACTTTCAGCATTAGAACATGCTACAAAAGTTAATGCCAATACACATGCGAAAAAGAATTTAATTGATTTCATATTAGTTCCTCCTAATTATTACTTGTTTGTTTAACTTGCTTGCGAATTGTTGTTTGCCAGTTCGCGGTCATTTTACACTTCTTATTGTTTATTTGCTCATGTTCCTTAGGAGGGAATCTTTAAACTTAAGTTGTCTTATTTGTCTTTCCTTATTTGTTTGTACATTGCAAACATAGGTGTTTTATTCAATAGAAAAAACTTTTTAGAAGGAAAAATGAATGAATTACCACTCTTTAACGAAGAAAATACAGCTTATTCAAGCGTTTGAATAAGATATGCAAGTATTAAAACACCACTCATCTGCAAATCATTCAAAACAGGCGATAAAAACACCGCCCATCACCCATGAATTATACACCACCTATAAAAGAATGATTTACCACTTCACTTATTAATTTCCATTGCAAGCGAAGAAAAGAAAGATGAATCCACCAATTAACGTCTATTCAGATAACAGCTACTTTTGTAGCATCAACAAACAAAACCCATCATGCGATGAAAAAGAAAAGAATCTTATTTTTGTTCGTTACCTTGTTTGCTTCTACCTTATTATATAGCCAGGTAGTCGGAGTGAAAACGAATCTTGTAATGGACGCGATGAAAATGATCAATCTCGGAGCCGAAGTCGGTCTGAGTAAGAAGTTAACTCTGGACTTGTATGCCAACTATAATCCGTGGAAATACAAAGATCAGAAGATGATGAAGATGCTCGCCATCCAGCCGGAACTCCGCTACTGGTTCTGCGACAAGTTCAACGGACATTTCGTGGGATTCCATGTACATGGAGGCGTTTATCAGGCTGCCGCCATCAATATGCCCTGGGGCATCTGGCCGGAACTGGAAGACCACCGCTTCAAAGGACACTTCTATGGTGCAGGCATTTCCTACGGTTACCAGTGGATTCTCGCCAAGCATTGGAATCTGGAAGGAAATATCGGTGTAGGTTATGCACGCGTCAAGTACGAGCAGTTCGAATGCAAGACATGCGGTGAGAAAGTAAGCGAAGGACATAAAAACTATGTAGGTCCTACAAAAGCTGCTATCAGTTTAATCTATTTATTCTAAAACAAAACAAATATGAAAAAGATATTATGCATACTCTTCTGCCTGCTGCCTGTATTGGGCGGGAAAGCGCAGACACTCTACAGAGATCAGGTGCGTATAGAAAAAGAATCTATCACGCGTAATGAAGATAATAATGTGCTAAGCATCGATATGGATATCGTGATGCAGGAAAATCTGAAACTCTCCTCCAATCATGTAGCTACACTCACTCCATTTCTCGAATCAAACGGACGTACCAAGATATTGCCGTCTATCGTAGTTTACGGACGCAAACGTGAAATAGTAAATCGCCGCAATAATATAACTCCGACTCCGGAGAGCATTTACAGCACCATCCGTCGTAAACATAACAAAGAGCAGATTGTAAACTACCGGCAACAATTTCAGTTCGAAGCATGGATGCGCGATGCGGAAATGAAACTGAATATTGATGTATGCGGCTGCTGCGACCTGCAAGAGGAGACCGGTGGTGAATTAATCACCCGTCTGAACATTTCACCCCTGCAAATACAGCCGTCCATTTCTTATATCACCCCACAGGCAGAAGCCGTGAAGCACCGTGCCATCGAAGGAAGTGCCTTCCTTGATTTCCCGGTCAACAAGACTATCATTTATCCGGAGTATCGCCGTAACACAGCAGAGCTGGCCAAAATACGTGCTACCATTGACAGTGTACGCAATGATGACAAGACTACACTTAGCAGTATAAGAATTCACGGTTATGCGTCACCGGAAGGCAGTTATGCCAACAATACCCGACTGGCGAAAGGTCGTACACAGGCATTGGTAGATTATGTGACCAGTTATTACAAGTTCGATACGAAACTGATTACTTCCGAATATACTTCCGAAGACTGGGACGGATTCCGCAAGTTTATCGTGGCATCTTCATTGGAGAAGAAAGACGATATCTTGAAACTGATGGATGATTCCACGTTGGATATAGACAAGAAAGAACGTCAAATCGCCCAATTGGCAGGTCCGCAAACCTATAAATACATATTGGAAGAATGTTATCCGGCTTTGCGCCATTCAGATTACACGGTCAACTATACCGTGCGCGGATTCAATCTTGAAGAGACCAAAGAGATTATCAAGACACGTCCGCAACTGTTGAGCCTGCAGGAAATTTACCGGATCGCAGAAAGTTGCCAGCCGGGAAGCGAAGAGTTCAACCATTCATTCCAAGTAGCAGCCACCATGTTCCCGGACGATCCTATTGCCAACCTGAACGCAGGGGCCATGGAGATTCAAAAAGGCGGCGACCTGACAGCAGCCAAGAAGCATCTTGCCAAAGCTGATCAGAAAGCAGCAGAAACACAGAATAACCTGGGAGTCATCGCTCTGCTGGAAGGCAACTATGATGCAGCGGAGAAATATTTCAATGCAGCCAAAGCAGCCGGTCTTGCTACTCAGGCTGACGCAAACTTGAAAGAATTAAAAAGAAAGAAGAATTATCCCACAAAATAATAAGACACAGACAAGTTTTGTTTTTACCCCAATAATTTTATTATTAATAATTTAAAACCCAAAAACAAACAGGAACGCACCACCTGAGAAGGCAGTGCGTTTTTTATATTATATCATTGGTTTAACAATCTCTACTTTTAAACCAAGCGCATCAATGATACGAAAGAAAAGTCCAACTCCCGGCTCAATAGCCCCTTTCTCAATTCTGGATATATAGGATTTGTCAGTACCTACTTTCTCAGCCAATTGAGCTTGTGTCATTCTTTCCTGCTTTCGTGCATCATAAATCAACTGTCCCACACAATAAGAGTATGCCTCTTTACGAAACTCCTCCCTCTCCGGTGAGCCTACTTTGCCGTATAGTTTATCTAATACAGCATCCATACTTCCAACGTTAGGGTTTACTTGCATAATATTCATTTTTAAGTTTCACTGCCTTTTCAATCTCACTTTCGGGCGTCTTCTGTGTTTTTTTCTGAAAGCCATTAAACAGCATCACGATATTACCTTCATCAAAAATAAAAAAAGCCCGGTAAATATTTCCATTGTGCCCTGCTCTTAACTCATACACACCATCACGGACTAACTTCACAAAGTTTTTATTTAACCGCTGTTGAGTTTTAAGCATATCAAGTACATAAGCAATTTTTTTCTTTGCGCCATCATCTAATGACATAAAGAAGTCTATAAAGTATTTTTTATAATATAGAATTTCTCTTTCGCTATTCATCATACAAATATAGTCAAAGTTTACATATATAACAACTTGCAATTCTCTTATTTATAGCATTTAACACTCACCAACATGAATATTCATAGTGTGCATTTTTTATATTCAGATGATTCAGCCTCTTCAGCCACACTCCACAACCGCCTGCCAACGGGCAAAAGCGGCTGAAAGCACCCCTCGAAAAAGACACCTTCCGGCCTTCAGCCCCTTCAGCCGAAAAATCACCGGAGCGTCGGCTGATCTCTGGATGTCCCGTAAAATCCGGGGACAGGCACATAGATCGGCTGATTGCGCAGACCAATATTCTGCAACTTACCTTCCCGGCAAATTCTCCGGATATGAATCATAGCCGTAGAACGCAACATGCCGCACAATGCCTGGAAGTCGCTGCGCTGCATCATCTGATGTGTGCTGAAATATCCCTTCAGCAACATGTCAATTTCCACTTCCGACAGTTTGGCTGAATGAAAATTCTTCTTCAGCTGCTTTACCTTAATTAATCCGATTGAGTTTTTCAATTTCTGATCCGAGCGAAAGCGGATCGCTTTCAACTTTATTTTCATATTCCGGCGTGGGGTATCGGCAGCGATCTCTTCCGTAGCAGTCAGCGTAGGATAAAAATACCCGATGCCGTCCAGATGGATCTGCCGCCCTTCGCCCAACTCCTCTCCCATTACTTGCGAAAGCGCATCCAGCACTGCCCTCACATCTACCTCGTTCAGCGTGCAGCGGGATTGAATCTTACTCCTGATTTCGTCCGTATCGACCTGACCATTGTAAGCAATACGAGGGTGGAATCTTTTTTTCTTCGGTTGGTCCGGTGATACCGGATTCTCATACCAGTCAAATAATATAGCCATAGCTTTTCTTTTATATAAGTACTTCTGATCTGTTATTCCTATAGAAACTTCCGATGAAAGAAGCCTCATCTTCAGCGGCTAACGAACTATGACTGCCCGGCTAATGGAGATTAGCCGATTGACTAATGAAGGATAGCTGTTCAGCTAATCTTCATTAGCCTCTGATGTTTGCGGCTCCAAAGTTATAACATAAAGGCAGGAAAACCTAATGTTTCCTACGCTATTTCATAAACAGAAATACTTGGAAGATTCTTACGGAAACACTTGCAAACCCCTATCCTCAGATGGTAACTTTGATGCACGAAACTTATAAAAAACAACAGATATGATGGAAAAAGTAACCCAAATGATTGCCATGCTGATAAAGGCGTGGAAAACAGAGAACGTATTTATGCCAAACGCCGCAGCCATTACCGGCAGCACTGAAGTCAAATCTCCGGAAGCCCCTCCCCTGCCGGCAGCACCGGAACCTCCCGTCCCCGCTATGCCCGAAGCGAAGCAGCAGCCCTCCAATGGTTCCGCCTGCCTGACGGAGCGGGTAAACTCCTTTTTGCGGGCCAACTATGACTTCCGCTACAACCGACTGACGGAAGAAACCGAATTTCGCCCATTAAGCGGAACCAACAAAGAATTCCGTCCCATCGGGAAACGTGAACTGAACACGCTCTGCATGGAAGCTCATGCGGAAGGTATCTCCTGCTGGGATAAAGATGTGAGCCGCTACATCTATTCCACTCAGATCGGAGAGTACCATCCCTTCCGGCTTTACATGGACGAACTGCCTCCCTGGGACGGCATCGACCGATTGACTCCGCTTGCCCGGCGTGTATCTGCCCTGCCCTTATGGATAAAGGGATTCCACACATGGATGCTGGGACTTGCCGCCCAATGGACAGGAAAAACGAGCGTCCATGCCAACAGCGTAGCTCCCATCCTGATAAGTGCCGAACAGGGACGGATGAAATCAACTTTCTGCAAGTCTCTGATGCCCAGAGTGCTGCAACGTTACTATATGGACAATCTGAAACTGACATCGGAAGGACAGGCAGAACGGCTCCTGTCGGAAATGGGACTCATCAATCTGGATGAATTCGACAAATATGCGGAAAAGAAGATGCCGCTTCTGAAAAATCTGATGCAGATGTCGAGCCTCCACGTTTGCAAAGCTTACCAACGTAATTTTCGGGACTTGCCACGTATCGCTTCTTTTATCGGAACTTCGAACCGTTTCGATCTGATGAGTGATCCGACAGGCAGCCGTCGTTTCTTCTGTGTGGAAGTAGAAAAGCCGATAGATTGTGAGGGAATCGAGCACGAACAGATTTTTGCCCAACTGAAGGCGGAGCTTGCCGACGGGCATCCGTATTGGTTCAGCAAAGAAACGGAGCGGGAAATTCAACAGAACAATGCTCCCTTTTATCGCACCAGCTCAGCCGAAGATGTATTTTTCAGTTGTTTCCGCATGGATGCCTCGGCAGAAGAGAAATATTTGCAACTTTCCGCAGCCGACATTTATAAAGAACTGAAGAAACGGAATGCCGCCGCTCTACGAGGTTTCAATCCGAACCACCTGGCACAAGTCTTAATAAAACTAGGAGTAGAACGGAAGCACACGGAATACGGAAATGTATATTTGGTGGTACGCCGATAAGTCAATTTTAACATCCCGGCTGAAAGCACTGAAAGCAATATTTTTTATTTCCCGGTAGTGCTTTCAGCCGAAATGCCGATAAACAGAGGGATACGGCAAGGCTGAACAAGCTGAATCCCAACAGGTGGCATCCTTCAGACTTCCTCACAGCGCACCATGTCCCAGCCGCGAAACTGGATCAGCAACCGGTGAAAAGTCGTCCTCGACACCAATTGTCGGGCCACTTTATCTTCGCTGTATTGAAGAAGTTGGCGATGCCCTTCGTCGGCTTGCATTGCAAGTTCCGCATCGGTAGCGGTGCGGGCAGCGTATTTGAGTTCGATGATGTAGCTGTGCTCAATGTCCGGATAGCGCTGCTTGTCGGGCAACAGGAAGAAATCGCAGTAACCATAGTTCATTTCCAGTTCCGGTTCTACCAGATAATAGGAAGCAAGAGCAAGATAGGCTTTGAGGAAGCCTTGCAGATTTCGCTCTCCTTCCATGCCGTCACGAACGGAGGAGTTTTCGCGATAAGCACAGGCGATGGATTCGAAAAATGGCTTCCAAACGCCATCGTAAGCGAGATCGTCTATCTGATCTTTCAAACGAGAAAGATCTAACGGATGAGCCTGCTGATAATATTCGCGCAGAAAGCCGAAATATTGCTCACGCACACAATGATTGGGAATGCACATTCGCAGGCGATCTCCGCGTGTGCCACACATGGCAAGCAATCCGTAATAATAGAGCAGGCTACGAAAATTGTCGACATCCGCTACCCGTTCTGCCGGAAACGAAGTATGGAGGTTCACCAAAATCTCTCCTTTCGCCGCTATCTCCTCAATGGTACTCATGCGGCTTCCTTCGTGAGCGCTGTCATGGTCGATACGGACAAGCATCTTTAACTTACTGTAATCGGTACGGATGTTTTTGTCAACCATTTCTTCGGGAGAACGATGAAAATCAAACTGGCTACGTAAATAATATAAAGTCATATCACAATTAAAAACTCTATCATCTCCCAAGCTCATTCGTGCAAAACAATAATTATCATACCAAGGCTTCATTTCCGCTATCATCGCCTCAATATCACCGGGCAATGCATCGTTTTCCTGATAATACCGAAACATTTCGCGTACTTCCGTTTCACTGAATCCCATCATAGCATTAAAGCGGGAATCAGTCGATATATTCCAGTCTATATTGTATCCGCTGGACAGGTCATCCAGCGTGACCGGACTAACCCCCATCAGGAATATACGGTGAACATACCTTTATATTGCTTGAAATATTCACGATAAAAGCCACTGGCATGTGTCAGATCGTGAAACATCTTCTGACCGTGTTCGCTCAATATGACATTCGTGAAGTTATCGTATTCATCTATAATAAGGTATAAGGGATACCCCTTGGCTTTTGCCTTCAGTTCGATATAAGACAACTTTGCCTTGGCGCTGCTTATACTTTCGACAGTCGACTTGAAATCCGGATCGTAGAAAGAAGCGTAATCATCTGCGAACTGATTGATGACAAGACTGGAATATTCATTGAAACTAGCCATCATGCCATCTCCCGGAACAGAACAACCGGCTTTCGAGAAATCGAAATAAAGTACCTGATAGTGGTTTCTCTGATCAGTGGGATGAGCGCCAATCCACAAATCACCGAAATACCTGTCGAAGTTGTCCCGCTGCAACTGGTCATAATAAGTACGCATCATGCTCAGGAACAGGCTTTTCCCAAAGCGACGGGGACGGGTAAGGGAAAGATAACTCGGCATTCTTTCGATAAGAGGCAGGTATATGGTCTTATCCACAAAATAAAAATTGTCGTTCCTCAACCGGTTGAAATCCGATATTCCGTAAGGTATTCCTTTCAATCGATTCATATTGGCTGACCTTTTTATAATTAACATGAACAAAGTTAGTTTATTCCATGAGATTAAACAACGATTTGCAAAGATAATGTTTTCTATCTGCTATGGCTCCCCCTGTTCAGCACCCATTCTTGATACTCATTCTTGCTATCGATTACCATTACTCTCATGTAGTGGATTCACCTGCCACTAAAAGCCCAATCTGAGATGATGGCAGAATCATTCAAAGTCGAAGACAGAAGGGCTAATTTGCTCAATCAGTACAAATAGTTGCATATTCTAACCAAGAACAAAGAAATAAAATAAAAAAAGATCGGATTTTATAACGGTGGTAAAAGCAAAATAAGGGTGGCAAAACATTCATCCGAGCTGAAAATCGTTCAAAAAGCGACTGATTCACCCATCAAAAAAGACCATTTCAAAGATTGACAAAAACACCTTAAAATTTGAAAAAAACACCGATTAGCAATCTCGCATTTCCCCCATATCTTTGCAATGTCGATAAGGGACAAAGGTTCCTTAGCCAAAGACAAGAGAATTAAAACAAACAAGTATAGTAACAAACAAATAAAAGTAACATTGCCTATAAAGAACAAACAAAAAGAATGCCCCCCTCGGAAGTATCTCTTATTCCTTATCATATAATAGGGACTTCCAACCAAAAGAACTGATGTTTAACAAAACAAACGACCCTCATCTCTCGGATGACTCTCACCCCAAAAAATCAAAAAACAAAAAACAGCATTGCTATACATATTATATAGTATATGCGACCATAAAAAAGAATTATTGCATCACACATTAAAATCAAAACGAAAATGAAAGTAAAAAATTTATTATTAGCAGGTTTGGCAGTAGCAGCCATGACAGCTTGTAGCAACAATGACATTGACGAGATCGTTGATAACGGTACTCAACCAACAACAGGTGAAAAAGCGAGCATGAAAATCAATTTCACATTCGCTGATTCAGGAACAGGAACCAGAACTGTTACAGCAGGTGGTACAGACGCAGGCGAAGAATTTGAATGGAAAGCAGCAGATATTACTGTAGTACTTAACTATGATCGCGGAGACAAGCGTATCGTAACAAAAAATTTGAAACTGGAAAAAGAGCCTGCTGACAATGGCAAAGTTGCACAATATTCAACTGAACAATTTGAAGTAGATGGTAGTGCTGGTGGTACTGATATTTACGCATTCGTTAATCCTAGTGATGCATTGATAGCCAGCCTTAGCACTGCAGACTTGGCTACGTTGGCAGTAAATAAAATAGCATCATTGCCTGCAACTTTAGATTACCTGACTGGAACTGGTTTAGCTGCTGAATCAAACAGTTTCCTCATGACCGGTACAGCAATGAATCAAAAATTGACTTATGGAGAAGTTGTTACTGTTCCTATTACTGTTAGCAGAGTTGTTGCCAAATTAGATGAAATGACAGAAGCAACAAAAGCATATCCTATCTCTGAAACTTCTGAACTGACTAACAAGGATGCTATCACTATCAAGATTACTGAGCATTCTTATTCAAATTTATCTGATGATTCTTACGCACTGAAAGCAAGTACTTCTATCACTAGCAGCTATCTACAACCATATATTGCACAAAATAATACAGCATCATACGACAGTTACAAGTGGATTGCAGCTGGCAATACATACTGCTATGAAAACTTCGGTAATGAAACTCCGACTCGCGTTCATTATGTAGGAGAAGTATTATTCGACGGTGAAGCTATTACAACAGACTTCTATGTTTGGGCTAGATTTGAAGGTGCTGCTAAAGTAGTTACAGCATACAAAAATTGGGAAACATTGACAGCTGCTGTTTCAATTCCAGAAGAATTTAAAACAAATGATCAAGTTTTGAAAGAAGCTTATGGAGTGAAAAGATATAAATCAGGTCGTTGCTACTATGAAGCAGAAATCCTGCATGCAACTGAAGGAGCATCTATCATCCGCAACAACTGGTACAAATTGTCTGTTAGAACCATTAGTGATTTAGGAACGCCAGATCCAGTTAAAGAACCGGAAGATAAAAAGACATATCTGATTATCAATGCTAACGTAGAGCCTTGGACAGTAAACATTAACGATTTCGATCTCTAATCTAATTATACATATTTGGGGAGGGATTCTTTCCTCCCCAAATATTTTTCCTTCTACATCAAAAGTAGAGCATCATATTCAAACAAAACATACGCTTCTCCACAAAAGCATAAAAAGAAAAGATAATGAAACGAACACTAACTACCATACAGAAAAAAGCAAGCAAAGTATTGTTACTTGCAATATTGGCTGGTGCAATTACATCCTGCGATTCAGTGTTGAATTACAATGAAGATTGCGACATCGAATATTGTGTAAAATTCAAGTATGACTATAATATGGAAGAAGTAGACGTTTTTGCAGAACAAGTAAGAACGGTTTCTCTTTACGCTTTTGATGAAAATAACAATCTTGTTTATCTGAAAACAGATGAAGGTGAACAATTGGGTGACGGAAATTATGTTATGAATGTAGACATAGATCCCTCCCAGTATCGTTTGATTGTATGGGCCGGGTTAAATGATGAATCATTTGCATATCCATTGTTATACCCTAACCAATCAAATATTGAAGAATTAAATGTAAAAACATTACGCAAACAAGCCACTCGAAGCCACACTGAAGAGGAAAAGGGACAATATATTGTAGAAAGCAGTCTCCATTCACTTTGGCACAGCGAAGTTAAAAAAGGAGTTACCACTCGTAACGGAAAACAGCAGATCACCAATGTGTCATTAGTAAAAAACACCAATACTATACACATCGTAGTTGCACAAGTCAATCAGTCCGGGGGACCGATAACAAAAGCATTGACAGAAAAAACATTTGAATGTGCAATTTATGATGACAATGGCTACATGAATTATGACAACTCACTACTCGAAGATAATCTATTGACGTACAAGCCCTACAATATACAATCAGAGATGGTTACCACTCATGCTTTTAGCACAACTGGTGAACCTGCAAAAGAATACAATGGGGTTAGCAGTGATTTGAGTATAGCAAGACTTGTAGAAGGTCAGAAACCAGAGTTAACAATAAGAAACTCAACAACACAAGAAGTTTTATTCCACAGTTCAGACCTCATAGAGTACTTCAAAGAAGTAGATGCCGAAAAATATAAAAATCGGAACTATACACTTCAGGAATATCTAGACCGAGAAGACGAATATACAATAAAGATATTTGTAGACGAAAAGCTTGCACTGATTAAAACTGTAATCGATGTAAATGACTGGATTATCCAAATCAATGATATTGAACTTTAAAAGACAAACAGTATGAAAAAGTACTTCTACATATTCATATTATTCTTTATACAAGCGACAGTTCTCTCTTGTACGGATGAAGAAATCTATGAATCACCTACTGATGGTAAAAGCAGTATAAAGATAACACTTAATGTTCCGGTAGACAATGGAAAGACCCGTGGATTAATCTATGGACCAGACGAGGTTCCAGTAGATGGTGAAAGCGAAATAAAAGACATATACGTCTTGGCTTTTGACAAAGAAAGTAAGTCGTATTTAGGAAAATTCCAATCATATATAACTAATAATACATTAGTTGCAAACGTCAATTTAACAGAAGATGAGTTTAAAGAATTAACCATCGTAGTCTTAACTAATTTGGAAAAGTTGACGAATGGTTACGAAATTATTGGTCAAATCAATGCTTTTGAAAAAGGAGCCCAATCAAAGGAAGAAATACTGAAGTCTCTCAAATATACATTCAACGAGATATGGGACCTTAACGGTCGTCCTCTTCCGATGTGGGGAGAAACAGACATTACTCCGGTAAGAAACAGCATTGCAACTGGAGAAGTCAATTTGTATCGTGCCATATCTAAAATTAATGTAGTCGTTAATTATGGAAAAGGTAGAAAAAAGGATGGAGTAGAAGTATTCAAGTTGAAAAGCGTCCGTGTATATTATGCCCGTACTAGTGGATTAGTAGGTTCATTGTACGCACCACAGCATAATGAGGAAGGCTCAAATACTATTACCAACCCTTCTATCCCTGAAGACGTAAGCTATTTCCCTAGATATAACGAAAATGCGGAAAATAACTTATTGTTCACAGAAAGCCAAGAAGGTGGTAGCTATGCTATTGAAAATAAAATATATGTTCCCGAATCTGATCAGAAAAATACAGAGGAACCAATGTGCCTTGTTGTAGGCGGTTACTATATGGGAAGTGATAAAGAAACTTATTACCGTGTAGACTTCAAACAAGGGAACAAAGGAAGTGAGTACTATAATGCAATCCGTAACCATATATATACATTCAACATCAACAATGTGACTCGTCCTGGTACAGATGAACCAGACCCAGCTTTAGATCATGTGGTGGTTGGCATGGATGTAACAATCAAAGATTGGACAACAGAATGGATGAGAGGTATTGGTGGACAATATACTTTGGATGTAAGTACAGGTGGATTTGTATTAACAGCAGGAGCTTCATCAAGCCCGCTCATTATTAATACAACACATAATGAAGGTTGGGAAGCCGAAAGTCTATCAAGCTGGATTACTTATACGAAAACAGAAGAAGGAATCCTTATTAAGGTTACTGAGAATAGCGGTGGTGAACGTCGCGGTTCAATAATAGTAAAAAGTGGTAATTTAGAAAAAGTTATCACCATCCGCCAAAGAGGAAAAGGTACTGCTAACAGCTATATTGTAAGTGACGATGGACACCAGATGGAACAACAATTAATCGTTACTGTAAAAGGTAATGGTGAGGTTGGCCTTGTAGCCGATGGCGTTGCATTAGAAGAAAAAGATCCCTATATCGCAGCAGAGAACATCGGTGATGTTAAGATCATTTGGGAGACAGCTGATGGATTGGTTACAATCGCAGAAGAAAATGGTAAAGCTAAGCTAGATATGGAAAGCGGCACTATTAAATATAAAGTTAATTTAGCCTGTAAAAATTCTGATATTGAAGCTAGCAACACTCTGAATAGTCAAAACTACAAAGGTGGGAATGCGTTGATCGGAGCTTTCGGTAAGAATCAGGATGGTAGCGTGAACTATAATGACTTATTATGGTCATGGCATATCTGGGTATGTCCAGATATTGATACAGACAAAGATGGTTATATTGGAGAGACAGAATTAGCAGCCATAGATCAGAAATGGGCTACTGGCTATACATTTATGGATCGCAATATGGGAGCATTGAGTAACAAGCCAGGAGTACCATCATTAGGACTGCTTTACCAATGGGGACGTAAAGATCCATTCATTGGAGCAGCGAGAGTTAGTACTGAGCAAGTTAACAATCAGATGTACACTCATCTTCCTCTTGAAAGCTATGGCTATAATTGGCATAATTCATCAGGAAACATGACTATTGAGGAAACGACCAAAGCACCCACCACCCTAATTAAGGGAATTATTACAGGTATCGACTATGCATCTCTTTGGGGAACTGCTACGGGACTAAAAGGTGAAACGAATGCCGGTAATAAGACAATATACGATCCATGTCCTTACGGATACCGTGTACCTAATGTAGCTGCTATTATATTCAAAGGGAAACCATATTCAGGTGCAAGTAGTTCAACTAGTGAAGACGCCAATTGGTATTCCAATAATGAATTTTGGCCGTTGCAAACAAATGGATCAGAAGGTGGCTGGACTAAGTATAAGCAAGTAACAGATCAAAGTTCTTATGGTTTTTGGTTAAGATATGATAAACATGATAGTGAACCTAATATTACTCAATATAGTGATACTAATAAAAAGAATAACCAGCAAAGCACTGAAGATAACAGAATAACATGGTTGCCTTTAAGTGGTGTTTATGATGGAGATGTAAATCAACTAGCATTAGTCGATAATCAGAATTCACTACTAACTAATAGCATTATGTGGACCAATTCTTCTGTTACCGTAAACGGTAACGACCGTCCGGCTGGATTATTCTTACATGGTGTACAAGCATCTTCATCAATTGATGGAAATCACTTCCACAAACTAAAAGAAAGCGGAAATAATAGTAACCTTTACGCAAAACCTCAACATGCCGGTGCTCTACGCTGCGTAAGAGACGTCAAGGTTGATATGGGAGAAGAAAATGCTATTAAAATGCCAGATGATGTTTATTTAGAAGCAACGACTGGTAGTACTCAAACAAAAGAGCTAACCTCCCTTCTGGATAGTTGGGAAGTTGTAGACCCAGGAGCTACTTGGTTTGTAATGACACCAGACGCTGGTTCTACGGGCAGTAAACAAAAGCTGACATTTAAGGCCACACAATCCAATACTGGAGGCGCGCGAACAGCTTATATTAAGATTAAATTTAATGATACAGAAGGAACTATTAAATCTATAAAAGTAACCCAAGCTGGTCTAAATCTTAATGATCATACTGTTACCTCTCCTATTAATCTTACAAGTGCAAGTAACAATGATGCAAAAGGAAATATTGTCGCTATCAATGATTCTTGGGAAATCATTAGTGGCAAAGTAAGTTGGTTAGAAATATCACCAATGAGAAGCGAATCTCTAAATAATGGTGGAACGTCGAACGTTACTTATAGAACGACTGAGACAAATACATCAAATAATGCGCGTTCTACAACATTGACTGTACGTTTTGGCAACGGAGAGACCAAAGCCATAACAGTAACTCAAGCTGGAAAATATGAACTTGATGTTTCACCAAAAGAGATGGAGTTTGAACGCAAAAATGCCGCTACTCAATATTTCGCTATTACATCCAATACAACATGGACAATTACTAAAAACGTGAATTGGATTACATTAGGAAATAATTCGGGAAATGGAAACCTAAAGATTTCAGTAAAGTGCAGTGATAACGATAATTGGTTTGCAGAATCTCGAACAGGAACAATTACAATAAAAACATCTGATGGCAGCATAGTCAAAACAATTACAGTCTACCAAGAAGGTTACTACAGGTAAAACAAACTAAAACAATAAAGATATGAAACGTATTCATAACATACTATACAATCTGTTATTAATCGCAGGACTCAGTTCCTGCGTAACAGACAATGCGCTTGATGACTGTCCCAACCAAGGAGGTAACGAGACAGCAACTGCACAAGTTGTGCTTAGTTTGTCTATTCCTGACGGGCAACTGCCTCCTACACGTGTTGTCAGTGAATCAGAAGTAAACTCATTGTGGGTATTAGAGTTTGAAAACGATATTCTGAAAGAAAAAATAGACATTACAGCAAAATATAATAACGCTAATGGCAAGCGTCTTTATATTGCTATTGAAGAAACTGAGCATCCGGTTATTTTATCAATAGTAGCTAACCAAAACGTATCTAGTTTAGATATAGGTACAGAAAAAGAAGTTGCATTACAGAAACTTACATTTGATAATGCTCAGACTCTTAAGTATGTTCCTATGTATGGAGAAACAGTAGAATTTGAAAATATCAATAGAGACAACTCGTACGACACAAGTGTGGAACTAGTTCGTGCACTTACCAAAATAGAAATACAATATAGTTCTACACAAACAGAGGAAGAATTCACTTTCTTAGGTATTAAAGTATTGAATACAAATGCAAAGGGATATGTTAAATCTTTAGGAATCCCTACTCAAACATCTGTAAAAAGTGTAGCTGCTGATCCTGTCTCCATTAATAGTAAACTAAAAACAGCTTCTGTTTATATTGCCGAAACTAATAATAATGAAAGTAATAAGATTCAGATATTAATTCATGGAAGATATAAGGGAACAGATTGCTGGTATCGCTTGGACATGATAAAAGAGAATGAAAAGGATGAAATTACAATTCTAAAACGCAACTATAAGTATGTTTTCGCCCTTCAAAATGTGAATTTCTTAGGACGCACTGAATCTGATGTTATGGAAGGAGATCCTGATAATAAAGCTTTTGATGCCCGCCTTATGACTCTCAATGCAGAAGAAGCAGACATTTTGGATATTACAACCGATGATGAATATTTTTTAGGAGTAAATTCATCCACACTTCAATCAACTGTAAACGATGGAGGTCTCTGTTTTGCAAAACTAAAGATTCTGACGAACAATGTCTTTCAAGGTTGGGCCATCGTAGATGCACCTGAAGGCGTAACATTCAACCCTGGAACAACCGGAGGATTGGCTAATTCTGACGAACAAAGAAAAGTGGAAACAGTGTGGATATATATAGATAAAACCAAAGTAACAAAAGACTTCGATTTTTATGTAACTACCGGTAAAATCAGAAAAGTAATTACTGTATCATTTTCTAAATGATGTATTAATAAATATAAAACCAGTACTATAATATTATGGAACCAAAAGACATCCTACAACTAGAATCATCAGATGAGCGACAAGCCTATCTGTTTGAAGAGAATGGACGGTGGTACGCTTATGAGCATTCAGCCCACCGGATCAACAAATTTGTAGAAGGCTTTGTAGACTTCAAACACAAGGTGCAAGATGTCTGCGGTCGAATCAAAGTGGAAATAGATCTCAGTGTATTGGAAAAGTGTTCCATCACACTGTGTGAAGATTCACTGCTTGTACTTGATTGTCCTGCAGCATAAAAGCTGTAGAAGAGTATAAGTTTCATAACTTTTATTTAATATAATTACACAATATATTGTTTGTTTTGTTTGTGTTCCTCAGTCCACTCAGAGGCAGCTTGTGAAAGTAGCGCTGAGTGGGTGGGGATTTTTTGTGCATAAGTTAAACAAGTTGGCTATCTATGTATTACATAAAATGTGTAACGCAAAATATGTAGTAGCCAAGAAGCCTAATCTTCCTTCCCCGTACACGGTTACAATATCTCCGAATCCTTCTGCGACCAAAAAAACAGAAAAATGATTTCTTCTTTGCAAAATGAGCGTAACCTGATCCTGATAACACCCCGCAAATAGAAATTATTTATTTTTTGACTAATAATCTTTGTTTATCTCCTATAAACCTGTATATTTGGAGTATGATAACTGATACTCTTATATTAATATAGAATTACTATGAGCCATACCATTTTCCTAATCATCGCCCTCGTCACTACAGGAATTTTTCTTATTCAATTCGTATTATCGATCTTCTTCGGAGATATGGATGCAGATGTAGATGTGGATGCTGACATCAGCAGTGTAGTATCTTTCAAAGGTCTCACCCACTTCGGGATCGGATTCGGATGGTATATGTATCTGGCAGGAAATGCCGATATAGCAAGTTATGCAATCGGGATTCTGGTAGGTCTGTTCTTTGTCTTTGCCGTATGGTTTCTTTATAAGAAAGCCTATCAGCTGCAACAAGTGAACCGGTCTGAAGAGACCGATCAGCTGGTAGGACGGGAATGTACCATCTACTTCAAGCAAACCGACAACAAATATACAGTACAGACAAGCCGGGACGGCGCCATGCGCGAAGTGGACGTGATTTCCGAAACCGGCAAAGCATATCAGACCGGAGACAGAACGATCATCAGCAGCTACAAAGACGGAACTTTATACATTAAATAACTATTCAAATACACAATTTTATGACACAAGAAATGCTAATCATGGCTGCTATCCTAGTGGCGGTCATCCTACTTACCTTTATCGGCATCCTGTCGCGCTATCGTAAATGTAAGAGTGACGAAGTCCTCGTAGTATACGGTAAAACAGGGGGAGAAAAGAAATCAGCCAAGTTATATCACGGTGGAGCTGCTTTCGTATGGCCGATTATACAGGGTTACGAATTCCTTTCCATGAAACCATTGCAGATTGACTGTAAACTGACAGGAGCACTATCTGCCCAAAATATCCGTGTGGACGTACCGACCACCATCACCGTAGCGATCAGCACAGACCCGGAAGTGATGCAAAACGCTGCCGAACGTATGCTGGGACTGACGATGGACGACAAACAAAACCTGATTACTGATGTAGTATACGGTCAAATGCGTCTGGTCATTGCGGACATGACAATTGAGGAACTGAACTCCGACCGGGACAAATTCTTATCGAAAGTAAAAGATAACATCGACACGGAACTCCGCAAGTTCGGTTTGTATCTGATGAACATCAACATCAGTGATATCCGCGACGCTGCCAACTACATTGTCAACCTAGGTAAGGAAGCCGAAAGCAAGGCGCTGAACGAAGCACAAGCCAACATCGAAGAACAGGAAAAGCTGGGTGCTATCAAAATTGCCAATCAGATAAAGGAACGCGAAACAAAGGTTGCAGAAACCCGCAAGGACCAGGATATCGCCATTGCCGAAACCAAAAAGCAACAGGAAATCTCTGTGGCAAATGCAGATAAGGAAAGAATCTCTCAGGTAGCCTTTGCCAACGCAGACAAAGAATCGCAAGTGGCAAAAGCGGAAGCAGAAAAGAACATCCGTATCGAACAGGCAAATACCGAAAAGGAAAGCCGCGTTGCCGAACTGAACTCCGACATGGAAATCAAACAGGCAGAAGCTGCAAAGAAGGCAGCTATCGGACGAAATGACGCGCAAAAGGAAGTGGCTTTATCAAATGCCGAATTAGCTGTCACACAGGCAAATGCCGACAAGCAGGCCGGTGAAGCCGCCGCAAAATCGGAAGCTGCCGTACAAACTGCCCGGGAAATAGCCCAGAAAGAGGTGGAAGAAGCAAAAGCGAAGAAAGTAGAATCTTCATTGAAAGCAGAAAAGATCGTTCCTGCAGAAATCGCCAGACAAGAGGCTATCTTACAAGCAAACGCCATCGCTGAAAAAATCACCCGTGAAGCTGAAGCACGCGCAAAAGCAACTCTGGCACAAGCGGAAGCAGAAGCAAAAGCCATCCAGCTGAAACTGGAAGCGGAAGCGGAAGGTAAGAAAAAGTCATTGCTTGCAGAAGCAGAAGGTTTTGAGGCAATGGTAAGAGCTGCCGAATCAAATCCTGCCATCGCCATACAATACAAGATGGTAGACCAGTGGAAGGAAATAGCCGGAGAACAAGTGAAGGCTTTCGAACACATAAACTTGGGCAATATCACCGTATTCGACGGAGGAAACGGAGGAACAAGCAACTTCCTCAATACGCTGGTGAAAACAGTAGCACCGAGCCTCGGTGTACTGGACAAACTGCCAATCGGCGAAACAGTAAAGGGAATCATCAACCCGGAAAGTAAAACGGAAGAGAAACCTGCCGGAAAGACGGAAGAGAAGAAAAAATAAATCTTCTGACATCACAAATGAACTGCCGATAGAATATCTTAATATCTATCGGCAGTTTGTAGTTTTAATCACACTAATTATACCCAATAGGATACAATTAGAGAATTATTGCCTATCCACAAGGAAAACTAAAGCAAAATAACATATCTTTGCAGGCAAAAAATTAAAAATGAACCGCTATAAACTCCACTTTCTGCCTTTATTTATATTGATCACGGGATTTATCACGCTTACTGCCGGCTGCAAAAAGAAAGATATGTCTCTCAAATTGAATGAACCCCGCAACATCCGCGGTGTGGTCAGTTACAAACGTTCTTTCCCCGACTTAAACGACACGCACTTAGCTGTGGCAAAGACCATCGGCATCTGCCCGCCAGAAGACAGGGATGCTGCCGAAAAGATGAAAGACAAGCTTATCCATATCACCGACAATCAATTTTATGCGATAGACTCACTGACACATTCCATCCCCTACCTTATACCTCGTGCCAGCGAATTACTCGATACCATTGGTGCCAACTTCCTTGATTCACTGACAGCAAAAGGTTTGAACCCAAACCAAATAATCGTCACTTCCGTACTGCGTTCACAAAGTGATGTGAAACGTCTGCGCCGCCGCAATGGAAATGCTTCCGCAAACTCCGCCCATTGTTATGGTGCAACCTTCGATGTTAGCTGGAAACGATTCAAAAAGGTGGAAGACAAAGACGGACGTCCCTTGCAGGATGTCAATGCCGACACGCTGAAACTCGTTCTGTCCGAGGTACTGAGAGACTTGCGCCAAGCCGATAAATGCTACATAAAATATGAATTAAAACAGGGATGCTTCCACATCACAGCAAGATGAACTGTATTTCCGGAAATTTGAATGAGGGAAACACAAAACCTTCAAACTAAATTTTGTGTTATAACGGGAAACGGCTATCCTTGTATGAATCCAACGTTAAAAGAATCAGATCATGAACAAGCTATACTCCATTGGCATACAGAATTTTGAAAGTCTACGAAAAGACGGTTACTTCTATGTTGATAAAACCGCTTTGATTTCTTCAGCAATGAAACAAGAAACATCGAGAAGTGGATAGTAGAATAATTGCAATAAAATTCACCCGTAAACAGCCGAAGAATCCAAAACGTTTCACTAAATTTGCAGAAATTTTTCTTTAATACGATTCAATGATAGAGAAACTGATTGTTCTTGAGGATATTGACCCGGTTATTTTTTACGGCGTAAACAACGCCAACATACAGTTAATTAAAGCTTTATATCCAAAGCTACGTATTGTTGCCCGCGGCAATGTCATCAAAGTGCTGGGCGATGAGGAAGAAATGTGTGCCTTCGAAGAAAATATCACCAAACTCGAAAAATATTGTGCCGAATATAATTCGCTGAAAGAGGAAGTCATCATCGATATTATAAAAGGGAATGCTCCGCAAGCGGAACAGACCGGAAATGTGATTGTTTTCAGCGTTACCGGCAAACCTATCATCCCACGAAGCGAAAACCAACTGAAGCTGGTGGAAGGCTTTGCCAAAAACGATATGGTATTCGCCATCGGTCCTGCCGGCTCGGGAAAGACATATACTGCCATTGCCCTCGCCGTTCGTGCACTGAAAAACAAGGAGATCAAGAAGATTATCCTCAGTCGCCCCGCAGTAGAAGCCGGAGAAAAGCTCGGTTTCCTGCCCGGAGATATGAAAGATAAGATCGACCCGTACCTGCAACCATTATATGATGCACTACAGGACATGATACCCGCAGCCAAGTTAAAGGAATACATGGAACTGAACATTATTCAGATTGCCCCGTTAGCATTTATGCGCGGACGTACGCTGAATGACGCAGTCGTGATTCTCGACGAAGCGCAGAATACCACTACACAGCAAATCAAAATGTTCCTCACCCGCATGGGTATGAATACCAAAATGATTGTGACGGGAGATATGACACAGATCGACCTCCCTGCCTCACAAACCTCGGGATTGGTGCAAGCACTCCGTATCCTGAAAGGTGTGAAGGGAATCAGCTTTGTGGAGTTGAACAAAAAAGATATTGTACGCCATAAACTGGTGGAACGCATCGTAGATGCTTACGAAAAATTCGACAAGGAGGCGAAAGCCGAAAGGGAGAAACGAAAGAATGAACAACTGATTATCAACGGCGAACGACCGGTGAAGCAAGTCAACAACTAATCGTTTCTGTGATTTGTAACTTGTAATTTGTAATTATAATAAGACAATGAAAGCATTAACAAAAACAGATTTCAACTTTCCGGGGCAGAAGAGCGTGTACCACGGAAAAGTGCGCGATGTGTACAACATCAACGACGAAAAACTCGTCATGGTAGCAACCGACCGTATCTCGGCTTTCGATGTGGTTTTACCTGAAGGTATCCCTTACAAAGGCCAAATGCTGAATCAGATTGCAGCCAAATTCCTCGATGCCACTACTGACATCTGTCCGAACTGGAAAATGGCTACGCCGGACCCGATGGTAACTGTCGGAGTATTGTGCGAAGGTTTCCCGGTAGAAATGATTGTACGCGGTTATCTGTGTGGTAGCGCATGGCGTACTTACAAAAGCGGTGTACGTGAAATCTGCGGTGTGAAACTGCCGGACGGTATGCGCGAAAACGAGAAATTCCCCGAACCGATCGTTACTCCCACTACTAAAGCCGAAATGGGACTGCACGACGAAGATATCTCTAAGGAAGAAATTCTGAAACAAGGACTCGCTACTCCCGAAGAGTATGAAATTCTAGAGAAATACACACTGGCTCTTTTCAAACGTGGAACTGAAATCGCTGCTGAACGCGGCCTGATTCTTGTTGATACAAAATATGAATTTGGTAAGCATAACGGTACAATCTACCTGATGGACGAAATCCATACACCGGACTCAAGCCGTTATTTCTACTCAGACGGCTATCAGGAACGCTTCGAAAAAGGTGAACCTCAGAAACAGCTTTCTAAAGAATTCGTTCGTGAATGGTTGATGGAAAACGGTTTCCAGGGAAAAGACGGTCAGAAAGTACCTGAAATGACTCCGGCTATCGTACAGAGCATCAGCGATCGTTATATCGAGTTGTTCGAAAACATCACCGGTGAGAAATTTGTGAAAGAAGATACCAGCAATATCGCTGAACGTATCGAAAAGAACGTAATGAATTTCTTGAGCAAATAAGAATGGACTACCCACAACAACATATCAAGCCTTACAACGAAGACGGCAAAAAGACCGAGCAAGTGGAACGCATGTTCGACAACATCGCACATGCCTACGACAAACTGAATCATACCCTTTCTCTGGGTATCGACCGCAGTTGGCGTCGTAAAGCTATTGCATGGCTCCGTCCCTTCCGCCCGCAACACATCATGGATGTCGCTACCGGCACGGGAGACTTTGCCATCCTCGCCTGCCGCGAACTAAAACCCGACGAACTGATCGGAACGGATATATCGGAAGGCATGATGAACGTGGGTCGTGAAAAAGTAAAGAAGGAAGGACTCTCGGACAAAATTTCTTTTGCCCGGGAGGACTGCACTTCTCTCTCCTTTGCCGACAATAGATTTGACGCTATCACCGTAGCATTCGGTATCCGCAATTTTGAAGACCTGGACAAGGGGCTTTCCGAAATGTGCCGCGTACTGAAACCGGGCGGACATCTGGTTATCCTGGAACTGACTACTCCGGACCGCTTCCCCATGAAGCAATTGTTCGCCATCTACTCGAAAATAGTGATCCCATTGCTAGGCAAACTCCTCTCCAAAGACAACAGTGCCTACCATTATCTGCCGGACACTATCAAAGTATTTCCCCAAGGGGAAGTCATGAAAGGAGTCATATCGAAAGCCGGATTCGGCGAAGTTCATTTCCGACGGTTAACATTTGGTATCTGCACACTTTATACGGCGACTAAATAATGAAGAATGATGAATAATTAATTTAATCCTTTCGTGTCATGGAAAAATACGGTTTAATCGGCTACCCTTTGCGACATTCGTTTTCAATCGGCTACTTTAACGAAAAGTTTAGATCCGAAGGCATCAATGCGGAATATGTGAATTTCGAGATTCCCAATATCAATGACTTTATGGAAGTTATCGAAGAGAATCCCAACTTGTGTGGGCTTAATGTTACCATCCCTTACAAGGAACAAGTGATTCCTTTTCTGAACGAACTAGACCGGGATACTGCTAAAATTGGTGCGGTAAACGTCATCAAGATTATCCGCCAACCGAAAGGGAAAGTAAAGCTGGTCGGCTACAACTCCGACATAATCGGTTTTACACAATCTATTCAGCCACTGCTACAGCCACAACACAAAAAAGCGCTGATTCTTGGTACCGGAGGCGCCTCTAAAGCTGTCTACCACGGACTTAAGAACCTGGGCATCGAAAGCGTATTCGTATCACGGACCCACAAAACCGACGATATGCTGACTTATGAAGAACTGACTCCGGAAATTATGGAAGAACACACCGTAATTGTCAACTGTACTCCGGTAGGAATGTATCCCAAAGTAGATTTCTGTCCCAATATACCTTACGAGCTACTGACTCCAAACCATTTGCTTTACGATTTGTTATATAATCCGAACGTCACTCTTTTCATGAAGAAGGGAGAAGCACAAGGTGCTGTTACGAAAAACGGTTTGGAAATGCTGCTTCTACAGGCATTTGCCGCTTGGGAAATATGGCACCGATAAGAAAGGTGCCGACATCCGTTTTCTGGTAAATTAAGAATAAAGGCGTGTATTCAATTAAGGGGATTTATGATGAAAAAGAAAGTAGTCTATAGCATTATTATTATCATGCTGGTGTTTACCAGCTGTACTATCGGCGGGAGTTTTTATATGTTGAATTTCTCCTTGACACCGAATGCCAAAATATTGTCTAAAGATGCGGATTCTTATCCTTTTATGTACAGAAACTATCCCTTCCTGCGTCCGTGGGTGGATAGTCTGAGACAAGCAGATGCGCTGAAGGATACTTTCATTATCAATCCACAGGGTATTCAGCTGCATGCCTTTTATGTTGCTGCACCTGCACCAACCAATAAAACGGCTGTCATCGTGCATGGATATACCGACAATGCAATCCGTATGTTTATGATCGGGTATCTGTATAATCGTGATCTGGGATATAATATTCTGCTTCCCGACCTGCAACATCAGGGAGAGAGTGAAGGTCGTGCCATTCAAATGGGATGGAAAGACCGGATCGACGTTCTGCAATGGATGAACATTGCGAATGAAATCTTTGGAGACAGCACTCAAATGGTGGTACATGGCATCTCCATGGGAGGTGCCACCACAATGATGGTATCGGGCGAAAAGCAAAAGCCCTTTGTGAAATGTTTTGTAGAAGATTGCGGTTACACAAGCGTATGGGATGAATTCTCGCACGAACTCAAGTCTTCTTTCCATCTGCCTGCTTTCCCATTAATGTATACTACAAGCTGGCTATGCGAAAAAAAATACGGATGGGATTTCAAAGAAGCTTCTTCACTGAAGCAAGTGGCGAAATGTGAACTGCCCATGCTTTTTATTCATGGAGACAAGGACACATACGTACCTACATGGATGGTTTATCCACTCTATGAAGCAAAACCGGACCCCAAAGAACTCTGGATCGTACCGGGAGCAGCCCATGCTGTTTCGTACAAAGAGAATAAACAGGAATACACCGACAAAGTAAGGGATTTCGTCGGACAGTATATTCATTAAACCTATTATATGAAATCAATATCAACACTTATACTTGCTATTTTTCTACTGATTCCACTGCAAGCCCAAGATAAAGTATATACGGTAGACAACTTGCCGAAAGTACATCTGCAGAATAAAATGCAATATGTATGCAACCCGGCAGGGATACTTTCTCAAGCAGCTTGCGACACGATAGATTCTATGCTTTACGCACTGGAACAACAGACAGGGATTGAAACGGTAGTTGCCGTAGTACCTTCTATTGGCGATATGGAGTGTTTTGACTTCTGCCACCAGCTACTCAACCAATGGGGTGTAGGCAAGAAAGGGAAAGATAATGGATTGGTCATCCTATTGGTTACGGACCAGCGCTGTATTCAGTTTTATACCGGATATGGTTTGGAAGGGGTACTTCCCGATGCGATATGCAAACGCATTCAGACTAAATACATGATTCCCTATCTCAAAAACGGTAACTGGAACGAAGGGATGGTAGCCGGTATCAAGGCAACCTGCCAGCGACTTGACGGTTCGATGAAAAATGACTCGCTTTCCGAATCGAATAATGAATCAATGGATTTCATATACTCTATTATCCTGTTTGCCGTAATCGGTGTAGGAATCGCCTTTTTTGCTGCAAGAAAACAAAGCCGTTGCCCCAAATGCGGGAAACATACGCTGCAAAGAAGCGGAAGCAGAGTTGTCTCACGGGTTAATGGAGTAAAGACAGAAGATGTCACCTATACTTGCAAGAACTGTGGAAATACCATCATACGCCGTCAGCAAAGCTATGACAGTGACTACCACCACAGAGGTGGCGGCGGAGGCGGCCCGTTCATCGGTGGCTTCGGAGGCGGCGGTGGCTTCGGAGGCGGTGGCGGAGGCTTTAGCGGAGGCAGCTTCGGCGGAGGAATGGGTGGCGGAGGAGGAGCCGGTTCACGGTTCTGACCCCAACAGATAATATTAAATAATCAAATACTCATAAAAAAGTAAGAAACATGAAAAAGTCAATTATCATCATTTTAGCCGTTGTGGCTATCCTTGTTATATGGGCAGTCAGTGTATATAACGGCCTTGTTACCATGGATGAGAATGTAACCGGTCAATGGGCGAATGTAGAAACTCAATACCAACGTCGGGCAGACTTGATTCCTAATCTTGTAAACACAGTGAAAGGATATGCTTCGCATGAAAAAGAGACGCTGGAAGGAGTGGTAGAAGCACGTAGCAAAGCTACCCAGATCAAAGTTGACGCCGACGGACTGACTCCGGAAAAACTCGCTGAATATCAAAAAGCACAAGGCGCTGTTACTTCCGCACTTGGTAAACTGCTCGCTATCAGCGAAAGTTATCCTGACCTGAAAGCAAATCAGAACTTCCTTGAACTACAAGCTCAACTGGAAGGTACTGAAAACCGTATTAATGTAGCTCGCAAAAACTTCAATGATGCAGCACAATCGTATAATACAAATATCCGCCGTTTCCCGAAGAATATATTTGCAGGAATGTTCGGATTCGATAAGAAAGCATACTTTGAAGCGGAAGAAGGGACTGAAAAGGCTCCGAAAGTAGAATTCTAAAAAATGATTTCTTAAAAAGCTTCTTAGCAAAAGTTGGAAGAACCGCCACAACAACACTTCCATAAAAGAGCGTTAAAGGAACTTTAGCCCACGTTCCTTTAACGCTTCTATTTCTCTCATTCTTCTCTTTATCAGCAGAATGCTAAAAAAACGGCAAGTCACCAATTAACACTTTTAGGTTTTATTCCTCTTCCGAACGAAGCTTGATAAACAAATAGTTGGCTGTACGAAAAAAAAGCAGTACTTTTGCAGCCGTATACAAAAAATAATTCTTTAACTCATGAGTAATCAACGATACATGATGCGGGGTGTAAGCGCATCAAAAGAAGATGTGCACAACGCCATCAAGAACATCGACAAAGGAATTTTCCCAAAAGCATTCTGCAAAATTATTCCTGACATACTGGGTGGAGACCCGGAATATTGCAACATCATGCATGCTGACGGTGCCGGGACTAAATCTTCCCTTGCCTATATGTACTGGAAAGAGACTGGCGACCTGTCTGTATGGAAAGGTATTGCACAGGACGCATTGATTATGAATATCGACGACCTGCTTTGTGTAGGTGCCGTAGACAACATCCTCGTTTCTTCAACTATCGGACGTAACAAACTGCTGATTCCCGGCGAAGTAATCTCCGCTATCATCAACGGCACAGACGAATTGCTGGCTGAACTCCGTGAAATGGGGGTAGGTGTATATGCTACCGGCGGAGAAACTGCTGACGTCGGCGACTTGGTACGCACAATCATCGTAGACTCTACCGTAACTTGCCGTATGAAACGTTCAGACGTCATCAATAATGCCAATATCCGTCCGGGAGATGTCATTGTTGGCCTCGCCTCTTACGGACAGGCTACTTATGAAAAAGAATATAACGGCGGTATGGGCAGCAACGGCTTGACAAGTGCACGTCACGACGTTTTCGGCAAATACCTCGCTGAAAAATATCCGGAAAGTTATGATGCCGCTGTCCCCGAAGAACTGGTCTACTCCGGAAGATTGAAATTGACAGATACTGTAGAGAATTCTCCAATTGACGCAGGCAAACTGGTACTCTCTCCTACCCGCACCTATGCTCCGGTAGTGAAAAAGTTGCTTGACGCCTTACGTCCGGAAATACACGGTATGGTTCACTGCTCCGGTGGTGCGCAAACCAAAGTCCTGCATTTCGTAGAAAATGTCCGTGTAGTAAAAGACAACCTTTTCCCCGTTCCTCCTTTGTTCAAGACCATCCAGGAACAGAGCGGCACAGACTGGGCAGAAATGTACAAGGTATTCAATATGGGACACCGTCTTGAAGTATACCTGTCACCGGAACATGCAGAAGAGGTTATCGCTATTTCCGAATCATTCGGTATCCCTGCACAGATAGTAGGACGTATCGAAGCATGTGACCAGACAGAATTAATTATTAAAAGCGAGTTCGGAGAATTCAGATATTAAAGAATGGCAGATAACAGCACCATATTAGAAAAATTGGACGGACTTGTAGCCCGTTTTGAAGAAATATCTACCCTTATCACCGACCCGGCAGTAATTGCCGACCAGAAACGTTATGTCAAACTGACTAAAGAATACAAGGACCTGGATGACTTGATGAAAGCCCGCAAAGAATATATTCAACTGCTGGGTAATATCGAAGAAGCCAAAAATATTCTGTCGAATGAGTCGGACGCCGACATGCGTGAAATGGCTAAAGAGGAGATGGACAATAGTCAGGAACGTCTTCCGGTATTGGAAGAAGAAATCAAGCTGATGCTTGTTCCTGCCGATCCGCAAGACAGCAAAAATGCAATCCTCGAAATCCGAGGCGGTGCGGGGGGAGACGAAGCCGCTATCTTTGCCGGCGACCTTTTCCGTATGTATGCCAAGTTTTGTGAGACCAAAGGATGGAAAATGGAAGTATCCAACGCGAATGAAGGAACTGCCGGAGGATACAAAGAAATTGTTTGCAGTGTCACCGGAGACAACGTCTACGGAATATTGAAATATGAATCGGGGGTACACCGTGTACAACGTGTCCCTGCTACAGAAACACAGGGACGTGTACATACTTCCGCCGCCTCAGTAGCCGTGCTTCCCGAAGCTGAAGAATTTGACGTGGTCATCAACGAAGGGGAAATCAAATGGGATACTTTCCGAAGCGGTGGTGCAGGCGGCCAGAACGTCAACAAGGTAGAATCCGGCGTGCGCTTGCGCTATATCTGGAAGAACCCTAACACAGGCATTGCAGAAGAAATTCTGATTGAATGTACCGAAACCCGTGACCAGCCGAAAAACAAAGAACGTGCTCTGGCACGTCTGCGTACCTTTATCTACGACAAAGAGCATCAGAAGTATATCGACGACATAGCTTCCAAACGTAAGACAATGGTATCTACCGGCGACCGTTCGGCCAAAATCCGTACTTACAACTATCCTCAAGGACGTATCACCGACCATCGTATCAACTATACAATCTATAATCTTGCCGCCTTTATGGACGGAGACATTCAAGATTGTATCGATCATCTGATCGTAGCAGAAAACGCGGAACGTCTGAAAGAAAGTGAACTCTAAAAAATTATAGTATAGACATGAATAAACAACAGTTATTTGAAAACATAAAACGCAAGAAATCATTCCTTTGCGTAGGACTTGATACTGATATCAAGAAGATTCCTGAACACCTGTTGAAAGAAGAAGACCCGATTTTTGCATTCAATAAAGCGATTATCGACGCAACAGCCGACTTGTGTATCGCCTACAAACCCAATCTCGCTTTTTACGAAAGCATGGGCGTTAAAGGCTGGATCGCATTTGAAAAGACCGTAAAATATATCAAGGAGAACTATCCTGATCAGTTCATCATTGCCGATGCAAAACGTGGGGATATCGGAAACACTTCTGCCATGTATGCCCGTACTTTCTTCGAAGAACTGGATATAGATTCTGTAACCGTAGCTCCTTATATGGGTGAAGACAGCGTGACACCGTTCCTGACTTACGAAGGCAAATGGGTGATCTTGCTGGCATTGACTTCCAATAAAGGTTCTCACGACTTCCAGTTGACAGAAGACGCAAACGGTGAACGCCTCTTCGAAAAAGTGTTGCGCAAATCGCAGGAGTGGGCAAATGACGAACGTATGATGTACGTAGTCGGCGCTACTCAAGGACGCGCTTTTGAGGATATCCGCAAAATTGTCCCCAACCATTTCCTCCTTGTTCCGGGTGTCGGAGCACAAGGTGGTTCGCTTGAAGAAGTTTGCAAATACGGAATGAACAGTACCTGCGGCTTGATTGTTAATTCTTCCCGTGGAATTATCTACGTTGATAAAACAGAAAAGTTTGCCGAAGCTGCCCGCACCGCTGCACAAGAAGTACAGGCACAAATGGCAGATCAACTGAAAGCGATTCTCTAAAGAAAAGGAATGCCTTACGAAAGAAAGATAATCAACGATCCGGTATTCGGATTTATCAATATACCAAAGGGGTTACTGTACGACATCGTACGGCATCCCCTTTTGCAGCGTCTTACCCGCATCAAGCAGGTAGGTCTCTCGTCAGTGGTATACCCCGGCGCGCAACATACTCGTTTCCAGCACTCATTAGGTGCTTTCTACCTGATGAGCGAAGCGATCACTCAGCTAACCTCCAAAGGCAATTTTATCTTCGACAGTGAAGCAGAAGCCGTACAGGCAGCTATCCTGTTGCATGACATCGGACATGGTCCGTTTTCTCATGTACTTGAGGATACGATTGTACAGGGAGTTTCTCATGAAGAAATCTCTCTGATGCTGATGGAACGAATGAACAAAGAGATGAACGGGCAACTTAGTCTCGCCATCCAGATATTCAAGGACGAATATCCGAAGCGATTCCTGCATCAACTCGTCAGCGGCCAGCTGGATATGGACCGCCTCGATTATCTTCGCCGTGACAGTTTCTATACCGGTGTTACAGAAGGAAACATCGGCTCTGCCCGCATCATCAAGATGCTTGATGTAGCCGATGACCGACTTGTCATTGAATCCAAAGGCATCTACTCCATCGAAAATTTCCTGACGGCACGCCGCCTGATGTATTGGCAGGTATACCTGCACAAAACATCAGTAGCTTATGAACGAATGCTTATCAGCACGCTGCTTCGTGCCAAAGAACTGGCATCGCAGGGAGTAGAATTATTTGCCTCACCGGCATTGCATTTCTTTCTATATAATGACATTAATCATACGGAGTTCTATAACAATCCCGATTGTCTGGAAAATTTCATCCAATTGGATGACAATGATATCTGGACTGCCTTGAAAGTATGGAGCAATCATCCGGACAAAGTTCTTTCCACACTCAGCCTGGGCATGATTAACCGAAATATCTTTAAAGTGGAAATTTCTTCCGAACCTATTGGCGAAGACAGAATAAAAGAGTTAACTTTGCAAATCAGCCAACAACTAGGCATAACCCTTTCCGAAGCGAACTATTTTGTCTCTACCCCCAGCATCGAAAAGAATATGTACGACCCGGCAGATGACAGTATTGATATTATCTACAAAGACGGCACTATCAAAAATATTGCCGAGGCATCGGACATGCTGAACATCTCATTATTGTCCAAAAAGGTAAAGAAATACTATCTCTGCTACCAGAGATTGCATAGATAAGTATAAAATATTCATTCAATAACACGGAAATCTGAAAAAAAAATCCGTTATTTGTGAACTAATTTAATTTAAAATAAAGACATGGAGTTCTCGGCTAAGCAAATTGCAGCATTTATCCAAGGGGAAATCATTGGAGATGAAAACGCAACGGTACACACATTCGCTAAAATAGAAGAGGGAATGCCCGGAGCTATTTCTTTCCTGTCGAACCCTAAATATACGCCTTATATCTACGAGACACAATCAAGCATTGTATTAGTTAATAAAGATTTTGTCCCTGAGCATGAGATTCATGCTACTCTGATCAAAGTAGACAATGCTTATGAAAGCCTGGCGAAGCTGCTCAATCTCTATGAAATGAGCAAACCCAAGAAACAAGGTATCGATTCACTGGCTTTTATTGCCCCCAGTGCTAAAATTGGCGAGAACGTATATATCGGTGCCTTCGCCTATATCGGTGAAAACGTCATTATCGGAGATAATACCCAAATTTACCCTCATACTTTCGTTGGAGACGGTGTGAAGATAGGCAACGGTTGCCTTCTTTACTCAAATGTAAATGTTTATCATGACTGCCGCATCGGTAACGAATGTATCCTGCATTCAGGTGCAGTAATCGGCGCCGATGGATTCGGCTTCGCTCCTACCCCGAACGGATACGATAAGATTCCGCAAATCGGAATTGTGATTCTGGAAGATAAAGTGGATATAGGTGCCAACACCTGTGTAGATCGTGCTACTATGGGAGCTACGATTGTACATAGCGGTGCTAAAATAGATAATCTGGTACAGATTGCCCATAACGACGAAGTCGGCTCACATACAGTAATGGCGGCACAAGTCGGTATAGCAGGTTCTACCAAAATAGGAGAATGGTGTATGTTTGGTGGTCAGGTAGGTATTGCCGGACACATTAATATCGGCGACCGGGTCAATCTGGGAGCACAATCAGGCGTACCAAGCAGTATCAAAGCAGACAGCGTACTGATCGGAACTCCTCCCACAGAACCGAAAACTTACTTTAAAGCTGCTGTTGTAGCTAAGAATTTGCCGGATATGCAAAAAGAACTACGCAATCTGCGCAAAGAAGTAGAAGAATTAAAACAACTTTAAATAAGTAAATAAGTAACCAATGCTGAAACAAAAAACGCTGAAAGATAGCTTTTCACTGAGCGGGAAAGGTCTTCACACTGGACTTGATCTCACTGTAACTTTTAATCCTGCCCCGGACAATCACGGATACAAAATCCAGCGTATTGACGTGGAAGGACAACCAACTATCGATGCAGTAGCCGACAATGTGACGGAAACAACCCGTGGCACAGTATTGTCGAAGAACGGAGTCAAAGTAAGCACTGTAGAGCATGGTATGGCAGCCCTTTATGCATTGGGCATCGATAACTGCCTCATCCAGGTGAATGGTCCGGAATTTCCGATTTTGGACGGTAGTGCACAATATTACGTACAAGAAATAGAGCGTGTAGGAACAGAAGAGCAAAGTGCTGTCAAGGATTTTTATATCATCAAATCTAAAATTGAATTCCGGGATGAATCAACAGGGTCTTCTATCATCGTACTACCGGACGAGAATTTTAGTCTGAACGTACTGGTTTCCTATGATTCAACCATTATTCCTAACCAGTTTGCAACGCTTGAGGATATGCATAAATTCAAAGACGAAGTGGCTGCCAGCCGTACTTTCGTCTTTGTTCGCGAAATAGAGCCGCTTCTCTCTGCCGGCCTCATTAAAGGTGGAGACCTGGACAATGCGATCGTTATTTACGAGCGCAAAATGTCACAGGAGAGTTATGATAAACTGGCTGACGTAATGGGAGTTCCTCACATGGACGCAGACCAGTTGGGCTACATTAATCACAAGCCATTGGTTTGGCCGAACGAATGTGCCCGTCACAAACTACTGGACGTTATCGGCGATCTTGCTTTGATTGGTAAACCGATAAAAGGCCGCATCATCGCCACCCGCCCCGGTCACACGATCAACAATAAGTTTGCACGCCAGATGCGGAAAGAGATTCGTCTGCACGAAATTCAGGCACCGACCTATGACTGCAACCGCGAACCGGTGATGGACGTGAATCGTATCCGCGAACTGCTGCCGCACCGTTATCCTTTTCAATTGGTAGACAAAGTAATTGAAATGGGTGCCAGCTATATAGTAGGCATCAAAAATATCACAGCAAACGAGCCTTTCTTTCAGGGACATTTCCCACAGGAACCAGTGATGCCGGGCGTACTTCAGGTAGAAGCAATGGCACAGGTGGGCGGTTTGCTCGTTCTCAATTCTGTTGACGAACCGGAACGCTATTCCACCTATTTCATGAAAATAGACGGTGTGAAGTTCCGCCAGAAAGTAGTACCGGGAGATACACTGCTTTTCCGTGTAGAATTACTAGCTCCGATCCGTCGTGGCATCTCTACAATGAAAGGTTATGCATTCGTCGGCGAAAAAGTTGTTTGTGAAGCAGAATTCATGGCACAAATAGTAAAAAATAAATAAACCCAAACTAAAGACATGGTAAGTCCTCTAGCGTATATTCATCCCGAAGCTAAAATCGGAGAAAATGTAGAAATTGCGCCTTTTGTATTTATTGATAAAAACGTAGTTATTGGCGATAATAATAAGATTATGGCTAATGCGAACATCTTGTATGGTTCGCGTATTGGCAATGGAAATACGATCTTTCCGGGTGCTGTCATCGGAGCAGTTCCACAAGACCTCAAGTTTCGTGGAGAAGAATCAACTGCTGAGATCGGAGACAATAATCTGATTCGTGAGAATGTTACAGTCAACCGTGGTACGGCAGCTAAAGGGCGTACCATTGTAGGAAGCAACAACTTATTAATGGAAGGAGTGCATGTAGCACACGATGCACTGATCGGTAACGGATGTATTATCGGCAACTCTACCAAGATGGCAGGTGAAATCGTTATTGACGACAATGCTATTATCAGTGCCAATGTATTAATGCATCAGTTTTGCCATGTAGGCAGCCATGTAATGATTCAGGGCGGATGCCGGTTCAGTAAAGATATTCCCCCTTACATCATTGCAGGACGCGAGCCTATCGCTTTCAGTGGAATCAATATCATCGGGCTTCGTCGCCGTGGTTTTTCCAATGAAGTGATTGAAAGTATCCACAATGCCTATCGTATCATTTACCAAAGTGGATTGAATACGACAGATGCATTGAAAAAAATTGAAGATGAAGTTGAATCTAGTCCGGAAATAGACTATATTATTAACTTTATCCGTAATTCAGAACGTGGTATTATTAAATAAACAGTTCAAAATAGTCATATTATGATATACAGATTTACTATCATATCTGATGAAGTTGACGATTTTGTCAGAGAAATACAAATTGATCCGGAAGCTACATTCTTTGACTTCCATGAAGCAATACTGAAATCAGTAGGGTACACAAACGACCAGATGACTTCTTTCTTCATCTGTGATGATGACTGGGAAAAAGAAAAAGAAATTACTTTAGAAGAAATGGACGACAATCCGGAAATGGATAGTTGGGTAATGAAAGATACTACTATCAGCGAACTGGTAGAGGATGAAAAGCAAAAACTGTTGTATGTATTCGACTACATGACAGAGCGTTGTTTCTTCATCGAATTGTCTGAAATCATCACCGGAAAAGAGATGACCGGTGCCAAATGTACCAAAAAATCGGGTGATGCTCCGAAACAAACGATAGACTTTGAAGAAATGGCTGCCGCAAGTAGCTCACTCGATCTGGACGAAAACTTCTATGGTGATCAGGATTTCGATATGGAAGATTTTGATCAGGAAGGATTCGACATAGGCGGTAACGCAAGCAGCTCCTACGAAGAAGAGAAATTCTAATTAATTGACAGTTGACAATTGACAGTTGACAATTGGCTGCACACTAAGAATAACAATAAAAATTAGTTGTCCAGTCACTTATCACCTGTCAATTGTCAGTTGTCAATTATCAATTGTCAATTAATCCATGCCCACTCTCATCGTTTTAATCGGACCTACAGGAGTAGGAAAAACAGAATTAAGCCTGCGACTGGCAGAAAGCTTTCACACCAGCATTGTCTCTGCTGATTCAAGACAACTTTATGCTGAACTAAAAATAGGAACAGCGGCTCCTACCCCAGATCAATTAAAACGTGTACCTCATTACCTGGTAGGTACTCTCCATCTCACCGATTATTACAGTGCCGCTCAATATGAGCAGGAAGCTATGGAAATCCTTCGTCAATTATTCACAAAACATGAGGTAGTAGTACTGACAGGTGGATCTATGATGTACGTAGATGCCATTTGCAAGGGCATTGATGACATTCCCACCGTTGATGCGGAGACGCGTCAGGTAATGCTACAAAAGTATGAGGAAGAAGGACTGGAGCAACTTTGCTCAGAACTACGCTTATTAGATCCGGAATATTATCGTATAGTAGACTTGAAAAACCCCAAGCGTGTGATTCATGCACTGGAGATTTGCTATATGACCGGAAAGACATATACATCTTTCCGTACCCAACAGAAAAAACAACGTCCCTTCCGTATCCTTAAGGTCGGACTGACCCGCGACCGGGAGGAACTCTATGATCGCATTAACCGCCGTGTAGACCAGATGATGGAAGAAGGATTACTGGACGAAGTACGTTCCGTACTTCCTTACCGGCATTTAAACTCTCTCAATACGGTAGGGTATAAAGAACTGTTCAAATACCTGGACGGGGAATGGGAGCTTTCTTTTGCTATCGAAAAGATAAAGCAAAATTCACGCATTTATTCACGTAAACAGATGACGTGGTTCAAAAGGGATGAAGAAATACGCTGGTTTCATCCAGAACAAGAAACGGAGATACTTGAGTACCTCCGCATGGAAAAAGACACTATGAAATAAAAACTATTTCAGTTTATAAAGTTAAGTTTTGAACCTTTTACTCATTTGCCCAATTCCGGCACCTTTTGGTAAACTTCACGATAAACACTATTACCCAACTGAAACAGAAGCGTCATCTTCTTTCCATCAATCCGATAAGATATAGGAACAATAGCATTCGCTGATCTTCCGTGTTCATTTCGTAGCTTCTCACAGTAAAGACCTTTGGCAATGATACTATACTCACCCGAACGAGTAATTTTGTAAGGACAAAATACACCGTCTGAATTGCGGCTATCTATGTCAACTGCATTTTTGACATAAGCATCTACATTGAAATAATTACCATCTTTATCCAGCACCTTATATCTAACCACTTGCGAAGTATCATCACTCTGGACAAGTTTCCAGATTCCTTTTAAGTTTTGACTCATACAAAGATCAGACACAAGAAAAAGAAATGAAACAGCTAGTAAAATCTTACAAAATTTTGTTTTCATAATAAATAGAATTTTAAGTTTAACAAATAGTTAATAATATGTATGTCGCTTTTATTTCTTATTTAAATTCGCATTTTTGCATATTAATATATAAACGTTCAACCCCTACTTAGATAAAGCCTACCCTCATTTGCCCTTTAAAACAACTTTGAGTGCAGATTTCACTTTGACTTCAATGGTCGGTTTATCATTATAACCTATCAAAAGCACCCCTTTCTTAGGAGCTTTTATCGTAAAATGACCATTCGCATCTGTTCTTTCCATGAATCCCGTTCCTTTTACATTCACAATAGCCACAGTTGGCTTCCCATCTTCGCCGTACACTTCTCCTGTGACGGTAATCCAGTCGGAACGATATTTATCAGTTTTCAGACGGACTACCTTCTTCTTGCCAAAATCATCGACGGAAACTGCCTTTATCTCCTTGGCAGACATTCCTTTCAATTTTGTTTTCCTGATTTCATCGTCATCTATGCAATAAATCACTTCTCCCTCTACCCCTTTTGCCACACTTTCTGCCAATTCCAAAGCATCGGCATAAGGCTTTTTCGAGCCATTCTTTTGAAATTCATACTCTCCTTCCGTAAGCAAAGTGATAAGTACCACGCCATTTTTCCCTTTTTCTCCATAAGCATCTATAGCTGCTTTATCTTTCAATACAGTAAAGTTTTTAATACGTTCGGGAGAAAGTGTAGAAATAGCATCAGACTTCACTTCCTTACCATCAATGATAATCAAAGCCGCATTCATTCGTTTTGTTTGGTCCGCATGCCATTCAGCATCATGAGGGCCACCTATTACAAAGGTATTTTCCTTTTTGGGCAGTTCACTTTCAGTATTTATTTTTGTAGGATTCGGAAGGTTTTCTTTGTTTGGGTACTTTCGCTCTGCTTTCAAATTGACAAGAATGACTCCATCTTTTCCCCTATTGCCATAGACTGCCATAGCTTGCTTACCTTTCATGACAGACAGGCTCCTGATGCGATCAGGAGAAATGTTGGATAAGGGATCGTCTCCCAAGGCTTCTTCACCATCTATGAAAACCAAAGGTTGCCCTCCGGTAGCAGAATGAAATTTAACTCCCCAATTCTTGTCTCCACTGTTTAGTGCATCCAGTCTCATTTTCACATTAGCACCGATTGCGTCTTTATTCGAAAACATCTGTACTTCCGTTGATTTAAGCTGGATGATCATAGCACCGTCTTTAGCTTTCTCCCCATATATTTTTACGGCATTCTCATTCTTCAATACAGAGATATTTTCAATACGACTAGGGTCTAAAGCATCTACCACCGCACGATCCGATTCTTTTCCATTAATAATAATCAAAGGAGTTTTTTCATTCGACAAAGAAGCACCGGATACGCTGATCGAAGTAGCCTTTTCACCCTTTACAATAAATACAGAATCCTTCGACATAACCTTGCCTACTACAACAACCTTGTTCTTTGCTGTATCGACCACAGATGCTTCCACTACATTTTCTTCATTTCTTGCTTCTAAAATTGCAGCCAAATCATTAACTTTGACCGCAGAAATCTCATCAGCCTTTTCAGAGATTTCGGGACGGGCAAAAGCAGTTACTGCAATAGCTGCCAGCGGAAGCACATATAAGTACTTCAAACGCGCCCAAGGATTCGATTTTTCTTTTAACATCATAGTGATACGTTTTTTAAGTTTACTGTGATTAAAGCTGTTGGCCATAGAGTAGAGCCTTGTGCCAACAGCTTTTTTTATTAATAATAACTGATATTCTTTTGCATTCACCCCTTCATTGATAACGGTTTCATCAGCTTCGTATTCATGAATATTCTGCAATTCCTGCTTGAGCAGCCATGCTCCGGGGTTGAACCACTGAAAGAAGATACAAACATCGGCAATCAACAAGTCTATAGAATGGCGGTTACGAATATGCGCTGTCTCATGAATCAGAATTTCCCGTCCATTCTCTTCCAAATCCTTCCGGCTAATGACGATGTATTTCATCCAACTAAACGGAGCAACAGCCCGGTCGTGTACTACCAGCGTAATGCCTCTTTCCTGTTTCTCCCGCCTGCCGGAACAGATTAGTCTGATCAGACACAACAAAGAATAGACATTACGACAGACGAGAACGACAATTCCGGTCAGATAGACCAATAAAACTATTTGTATCCAAGAAAGAGAAACCGAATCGGGTGCCTGTTGCCATTCTCCTGTTTCGACTTCGGCAGGAACAGCATTCTCCATCTCTGCCATCATCAGTAATTGCTCGATGGAAAGAACAGCCTGTTGCACTTCAACCTGATGCCGTGTAGTCACTTCGATACAAGGAATGAGTAATGAAAGAAGCAATACTCCCAGCAAAGCAACACGATTGAAGCGATGAAATGTCTCCCTGCTCAACAATAACTTGAAAAACAGATAAAAGAGAACGAGGCAAACGGCTGATTTTAATATATAAATGAAGAAAGCTCCCATGATACAAAGTTTATGCTATGAATATTTCCGGTTTCGCCGGTTCTTACTTCTGTGTCAGTTGTTTCTTAAATTCATCCCAATAGTTCGGATTCTTTTTAGAAACAAGTACCCAAATTCCATTCTTGGCTTTCTGGCCGAATTTCTTCTCCAGCCCCGTACTTTCAGGCAAAATAGCATGCGTTTCTATGATATCGTCTTTTGCCAATTGCATGAGTTGCTGATAGGTGATTTCCTTTCCATCCAACAAAATCAGTTGACCACTATACCCTATTCCGCCTTCTTTCTTAGCATACATATCAAAAAAGGCATCTACATCATTCGTCTCTATAATCGTCCGTGAAGTGGTTGTAGTCGAGGAAGTTACAAAAGAGTCAGCAGCATTGGAAGCAGCCTTGCTGACATTACTTCGTTTCTCGCCATAATTCTCATTCAATGACTTCAACATACCTTTTTTCACGTCCTCCACGAATTCTGCCAAACGTTCCGCAGTCCATGGAACAGAAGAAGAAAGGCGCAGCAATTCCCCGTTTTCTTTCTTATATATTGCTTTAGTGCTTACCAAGCCATCCCCGTTCTGATAAGATTGTGCGCTAGACCAGCCAAATCCTTCAGGCAACCGTAACTTTTCCGAATCCAATCTTAGTATCTGCACTGTATCCGATTCGGTATAACTTTCCTTCACGGGTATCTTCTCGAAGTGCAACACAGGATGCAAAGAATCAGTCTGACAGGCAGGCAGCGTATCATTCGCTGCAACATTGCTCGTCTCCTTATGATTATCGGCCCATGCACTGCAAGTAAAAAGAAACATTGTCACAGTAGCCAACGGCAGAGCAATCGAATACTTCAACTGTTTCATGGAATTAGATTTTTCTTTTGACATCATGTTTATTTGTTTTTAAGTAAATTGTGTTTATTCATAGTACCATAATAGTCTCGTTTACTTCCGATGTGCCTGTTCCACTTCCTGAATCAGTTGTTTCAGCTCATCCAAAGAAATGTCTTCCTCTTTGACCAAAGACGAAACAGCACTCAAATATGAATTATTGAAATACTTGCTGATTACATTCCGCAGTGTTCCTTTACGGAAATCTTCTTCGCTGACAACGGGATAGTACTGATAAGTATTCCCAAAAGTATGATGAGCTAGAAATCCCTTATCTTCAAGCCCGCGAACAATTGTAGATAACGTATTGAAATGAGGCTTCGGTTCCTCATCATTTCTTTCACAAACAAAGGGCCTTTCTCCCAGAAATACCCCATCAGTTCCTCTTCTTTTACTGTCAATCCTTTCATATGTACAACATTGTTTGTTGCAAATAACGAGAAGTTTTAGTTCATAAACTAATTTTCATAGTTAAAGTAAACTAAAAGCTTTAGTTTATCTTCTTTTCTAACAATTCCAATGAGCTATTCCTGTTTCAGTATTCAGAACCGACTCTCTCTTCCATTTATCTGCTTATCCTTTATTTCTCAGCTCCTAAAAAAATAGAAAAAGATATTTTAGTCTCACGGTCTCATCAAGTATAACATAACTAACAGACTATAAGCCATATAAATAATGAGAGATACTTTTCACACCAGTATCTCTCATCATTTTCTCCATGAAATTGCTCTGATATCGCCTATCTATCATACTATTTTGTCTTATCTCTCATGCAAATAGAAAGTAGATATGTTAGTGTTCATGTAGTTCCAAGATTAATCTCATGTAGTTCCAAGATTAGTTTCATGTAGTTCCAAGATTAGTTTCAACCGGTGAAACAAAGTGTTTCATGCCTTGGAACAAAGTGTTTCAAGCAATGAAACAAAGTGTTTCGTACGGTGAAACAAAGTGTTTCAAGCGTTTGAAACTATTTGAAACACCTGTTGAAGTTCTTTGGAGCACCTATCTACTTGATTAACTTGACTGTAGCTACTGTTTCGCTTAACCTGTTCTTTCAGGAAGTACTAAATCATTTTTCAGCCGACAATGCATGAGTTATCAGCTATTAACGCCTGATTGTCCAACTATTAACAACTGACACATCAATCATTAATAACTGACACAACAGGCGTTAACATCCTGAATGCAAGGAGTAAGTAGAAAAAAAAGATGTATTATGGCATACATACAAAGTGAGAGCAACCGCTTGCTCTCATACTGCCACCACACTTGCTACAATCGCTGTAAGGCCGATGGATAAAGGGATACAGACCAATAGTTAGAGCATGAGAGCAAAACCTATGTTTAATTCATGTGGAGGGATATTTCTATCCCAGTAACTTATCAATGATAAAATGACCGATGAAAAATAAATCACCCATGAAGACAACACTGAATATCAGAAAAGCGATAGCGGTACTCCAGCGATAATCCCCTTCGTCCTCCCCGCGCTTGATACGCAGCAGGGAGCTATACAAGCAATCGCCCGCAATGAACAGCACAAACAGACTCGGTATCAAGTCACCCCACGATACCAACCACAAGTTATCACCCTTTCCCATCAGGAAGGTCAATGCTACGGCCAACAGGAAGACAGAAGCATACTGCAAATCTTTTCTCTTCGAATTCATAGCGGTCATATTTAAAGTACTTTTCACAAAGATATCGAATCTCTTCCAATAATCCTTATCAATTCCATCTAAAAAAGATTATGTCTGATCAGAAGGTTCGGACGGACCGCTCCCCGCTCTGGCGGATTTCTTTTTCAGCCGGCCACTCTTTTTCAGCGCCTCGGCAATAATCCACTGAAGTTGTCCGTTTGTACTGCGAAATTCATCGGCGGCCCATTTTTCAATGGCATCCATCGTCTCGGCATCTACACGCAAAACAAAACTCTTGATTGAAGATTCTTTTTTAGCCACTACTTTCCTACCTTACTTTTTTTATTGATTAATGATTCAACGTACCTGTATTGACTACCGGCTGCGCAGCTTCATCCGCACAAAGAACTACAAGCAGATTGCTGACCATCGCTGCCTTCTTGTCCTCGTCCAATTCCACAATTTCCTCTTCAGAAAGTTTATGCAAAGCCATACGTACCATAGATACGGCACCCTCCACAATCTTCTCACGGGCACTGATAATAGCCGAAGCCTGCTGACGACGCAACATAACCGCCGCAATCTCAGGAGCATAAGCCAGATAGTTGATACGAGCCTCCACAATTTCCATTCCAGCCATTGCCAGACGCTCGTTAAGCTGATGCTCCAACTGGTCGTTGATTTCATCCCCTCCGCTGCGTAAGGTCAACTCATCCGCATTCGCCTCATTATCATCGTAAGCATACAACCCCGCCACCTGACGAAGAGCAGCATCACTCTGCACACGAACAAAATCTTCAAAAGCATTCATTCGTCCGGCAACGGTTACGCTCATCTGTCCGGTTCCTTTGTTATCCGCCATCGTCTGCGCATCGATTTCGAACATTGCCTTATACGTATCTTTCAGTTTCCAGACAAGCACCAGCCCTATCAAGACAGGATTACCGATTTTGTCATTCACCTTTATAGGTTCTATATCCAGATTACGGGCACGCAAAGAAAGTTTCTTCTTATTCATGAAAGGATTCACCCAGAAGAAACCGGTTTCCGTAAACGTACCCTTGTACTTTCCGAAGAATACCATTGCCCGGGCTTCATTCGGTTCCTGAGAAAAATATCCCGGAATCATCATAACAGCCGCTGCAATAAAGAGGATCAGCAGCAAGAACAAAACAATACTCCCTTTAAAAAGGAGAAAACTCATCACAACCAAAAGGGGGAGTATCGCCAAATTAATAAACAAGGCTACAAGCCCATTAATAACCACGTCATTGTACTGAAATTCTTTTGTATCCATAGCATTATATTTTGATATTATTTTGATATCACAAATATATCACTTTTTAATTTTATAATGCAAGAAGAAAGACTCTTTTTTCTCGGTTATACATCATTTTTAACTAAACAGCAGTCATCCGATACTAAACAAATTTAAAAGGTGAAGAAAATAAGGGGTTATCTCAAACTAAAACGGACATGTATTTTGAGGTATTTAAGTTTATTGTTATTTTTGCAGGGTATGAACTTAATACCTTAGACAAGTAAAATATAAAACGACCTATAAAATGAGAAAAGTAAGTTTAGCCCTGCTCCTCTGCCTTCTCTGCCTCGCCGGAATGGCACAAGGACAAAAGGCACTTGATTTAAAAGATATTACCTCCGGACGTTTCCGCCCGGAAAACATTCAGGGAGTCATCCCTATGCCCGATGGGGAGCACTACACACAAATGAACGCCGACGGTACGCAAATCATCAAATACTCATTCCGTACAGGAGAAAAGGTAGAAGTGATTTTCGACGTAAACCAGGCACGTGAATGTGACTTTAAGAATTTCGACAGCTACCAGTTCTCACCCGACGGTGACAAACTGCTGATTGCTACCCGAACAACCCCGATCTACCGGCATTCTTACACAGCTGTACATTATATATACCCTTTGAAACGAAATGATAAGGGAGTTACGACAAACAACATTATTGAACGGCTGTCCGACGGCGGACCTCAACAGGTCCCCGTCTTTTCTCCGGATGGGACGATGATCGCTTTTGTGCGTGACAATAATATATTCCTCGTGAAGTTGCTCTACGGCAACAGCGAAAGTCAGGTTACCGAAGACGGCAAGCAAAACAGCGTTCTCAATGGTATCCCCGACTGGGTATACGAAGAAGAATTCGGTTTCAACCGTGCTCTGGAGTTCAGCGCCGACAATACCATGATTGCTTTCATCCGCTTCGACGAATCGGAAGTTCCTTCCTATTCCTTCCCGATGTTCGCGGGTGAAGCACCGCAGATTACTCCTTTGAAAGATTATCCGGGCGAATATACGTATAAGTATCCGAAAGCAGGATATCCGAATTCGAAGGTAGAAGTACGTACGTACGATATCAAATCACACGTGACCCGTACGATGAAGCTACCGATAGATGCAGACGGATATATTCCCCGTATCCGCTTCACGAAAGATGCCAGCAAACTTGCTGTCATGACACTGAACCGTCACCAAGACCGTTTCGATCTTTATTTTGCCGATCCGCGTTCAACTCTCTGCAAATTAGTGTTGCGTGATGAATCACCTTATTATATTAAGGAGAATGTCTTCGACAATATCAAGTTCTATCCCGAAACTTTCAGTCTGCTTAGTGAGCGTGACGGTTTCAGTCATCTGTACTGGTACAGCATGGGTGGCAACCTCATCAAGAAAGTGACCAACGGCAAATATGAAGTGAAAGATTTTCTGGGTTATGATGAAGCAGACGGTTCGTTCTATTATACCAGCAATGAGGAAAGTCCTTTGCGCAAAGCTGTCTATAAGATCGACAAGAAAGGCAAAAAACTGAAACTGTCTCAACGTGAAGGCACTAACACACCGCTTTTCAGCCAGTCGATGAAGTATTACATGAACAAATTCTCGAATCTGGATACTCCTATGCTCGTTACGCTGAACGACAATACAGGCAAAACCTTAAAGACGCTCATCAACAACGACCAACTGAAGCAAACGTTATCCGGTTATGCGATCCCGCAAAAAGAGTTCTTTACTTTCCAGACGACGGACGGAGTGACTCTGAACGGATGGATGATGAAGCCGGCCAATTTCTCCGCATCCAAGAAATATCCGGTACTGATGTACCAATATAGCGGACCGGGTTCACAACAAGTACTGGATACTTGGGGAATCAGTTGGGAAACTTACATGGCAAGCCTCGGTTACATTGTTGTATGCGTAGATGGTCGTGGCACAGGAGGTCGCGGAGAAGCGTTCGAGAAATGCACATATCTCAAAATCGGTGTGAAAGAAGCCAAAGATCAGGTTGAAACGGCTCTCTATCTGGGTAAACAGCCTTATGTGGACAAAGACCGTATCGGAATCTGGGGATGGAGCTATGGCGGATACATGACATTAATGAGCATGAGCGAAGGAACTCCGGTGTTCAAAGCCGGTGTAGCTGTTGCCGCACCTACCGACTGGCGTTTCTACGACACCATATACACGGAACGCTTTATGCGTACTCCGAAAGAGAATGCGGAAGGATACAAAGAGTCATCTGCTTTCACACGTGCTGATAAACTGCATGGCAATCTGTTGCTGGTACACGGCATGGCAGATGATAATGTTCACTTCCAGAACTGTGCAGAATATGCCGAACATCTGGTACAGTTGGGCAAGCAGTTTGATATGCAAGTATATACCAATCGCAACCATGGCATATACGGCGGCAACACCCGTCAGCATCTATATACACGATTAACCAACTTCTTCCTGAATAACTTGTAATGGCTGACAGAGTGCGTAAGCCCGAGTGGCTGAAAATAAATATCGGCGCCAACAACCGTTACACCGAAACTAAAAGAATAGTCGACTCCCACTGCCTGCATACAATATGCAGCAGTGGGCGTTGTCCCAATATGGGAGAATGCTGGGGAAAAGGAACCGCCACATTTATGATCGGGGGGGACATCTGTACCCGTAGCTGCAAATTCTGTAATACGCAAACCGGACGCCCGCATCCGCTGGATACCAACGAACCCACGCATGTGGCAGAGTCTATCGCCCTCATGAAACTAGATCATGCGGTAGTTACCTCAGTAGACCGTGACGATCTGCCTGACTTGGGAGCCGGACATTGGGCACATACGATCCGTGAAATCAAACGACTGAATCCGCAAACCACTATCGAGGTGCTGATACCCGATTTCCAGGGTAGAATGGACCTGGTCGATCTGGTCATAGAAGCGAATCCCGACATTATCTCTCACAATATGGAGACGGTAAGACGTATCAGCCCGCTGGTCCGCAGTGCTGCCAACTACGATACCAGCCTGCAAGTAATCGGTCATGTTGCCGGAAGCGGAATCAAATCGAAAAGCGGTATTATGGTCGGGCTGGGAGAAACTCCCCGGGAAGTAGAAACAATCATGGACGATCTGCTGGCAGTCGGCTGCCAGATTCTTACGATAGGACAATATTTGCAGCCTACGCACCGGCATTATCCGGTTGCCGAGTATGTGACGCCACAGCAATTTGCCGCTTATAAAACAATCGGATTAGAGAAAGGATTCAGCATTGTAGAAAGCGCTCCTCTTGTCCGCTCGTCCTATCATGCAGAGAAACACATACGATAGAAAACAAAACACATTCCCTATTTGTTTTATAGGTAAAACCGGCAAATAAACATAAAGATGGATCATAAAGGAACACTTTCTTCCGCGTTTAACATGTCATTGGGTTTTATCCCCGTTATTATTTCCATTTTATTGTGTGAATTTATAACGCAAGACACGGCTATTTACATCGGTACTAGTATAGGTATCGTAGGGATATACCTATTACTACACCGCAAAGGAACGCTGATCCCTAATTTTATTCTTTATATAGCTACCGGAATGCTGGCACTGCTCTCGCTCGCAGCCTTGATTCCCGGCGACTATGTTCCGCCCGGCGCCCTGCCCCTTACGCTGGAAGTCAGTATCCTCATTCCGATGCTGATACTCTACATGCATAAAAAAAGATTTATCAATCACTTTCTGAGGCAGATAGGCTCCTGCAACAAACGCTTGTACGCGCAAGGAGCAGAGGCTGCCGTTGTCTCAGCACGCTTTGCATTGATCTTCGGCATATTGCATTTTATCATTATCAGCATTGTGGTAGCCTGTCAGGACCCTTTAAGCCAGACAAGTCTGATGGTACTTTACAAAGTATTTCCACCTGTCGTATTTGTGATGGCTATCCTGTTCAATCAGATCGCTATCCGGTATTTCAACCATCTGATGTCACACACGGAATATGTACCTATAGTCAACACCAAAGGAGACGTAATCGGGAGAAGTCTTGCCATAGAAGCGCTCAACTATAAAAATACATATATCAATCCGGTCGTAAGAATAGCCGTATCCACTCACGGGATGCTGTTTCTTTGCGACAGACCGATGAACGCTATTCTGGACAAGGGGAAAACGGACATACCAATGGAATGTTATCTCCGCTATGGTGAATCGCTCACCGAAGGAGTCAACCGTCTGGTACACAATGCGCTCCCACAGGCAGCAGAAGATATCAAGCCACAGTTCAACATCGTCTATCACTTTGAGAATGACATAACCAACCGGCTCATCTATCTCTTCATCGTCGACATTAAAGATGATTCTATCCTTTGTACTCCCCGCTTTAAGAACAGTAAGCTATGGAATTTCAAGCAGATAGAAGAGAATATGGGCAAAGGCTTTTTCAGCAGTTGCTTCGAAGATGAATACGAACACTTGAAAGATGTTATTTGTATAAGAGAAAAATACAAGGAATCTTAGATAATTCGGGAACATGTCCTTTCCAGTCTTTCACTGTACGAGTTTGTATCAACTCACCTTCACAAGTGATATTGGCAGCAATGCATAGTTTTGTCTGCGGACGGCAGTTCTGCAATATATCCTCTATCATCTTATGATTCCGGTAAGGAGTTTCGATGAATAGCTGTGTCTGGCTTTCGGCGTAGACGCGTTGTTCCAGTGTCTTCAGTTTCCTGGCCCGTTCGCCCGGTTCTATCGGCAGATAGCCGTGAAAGGCAAAGCTCTGTCCGTTAAATCCCGAAGCCATCACAGAAAGAATGATAGATGACGGGCCTACCAGGGGAACCACTTTCAACTTCTTGCGCTGGGCAATGGCAACTACATCTGCTCCCGGATCGGCAACGGCAGGACAACCTGCCTCTGAAATCACCCCCATTGAGGCTCCATCCGCCAAAGGTTTCAGATAACCGGAAATGTCTTCGGGAGAAGTATGCTTATTCAGCGGATAGAATGTCAGCGAATCAATGTCAATCTCCCGGTCAACCTTCTTCAGAAAGCGACGGGCAGAACGAACATCCTCGACAATAAAATGCCGGATACCACGAATAATCTCCGTATTATAAGAAGGCAACACCTGTTCAAGAGGTGTATCGCCCAATGTGACAGGCAACAGATAAAGAGCAGTTTCCACTTTGAAAATGAAGAATTAAGAATGAAGAATTAAGAATAATAAATTTGGCGGATCAGAGTTTCAGGTAGCCCGATTCCTCAAACATATTCTGATAATCGGTAAGCTCTAACAGATCCTTTATTTTAAGGTCCTTATGCTTTTTCATATACGATGCGATAATCCGCGCACCCACCCACGAACCGATCAATGCAGGCGCTTGTCCTCCCAGCATGTCAACAGTCGGTGCCGGTTTCATATAGTAACGGATCACCATCGGGTCTCGTGCATGCAAGTGATCGTTTGCACAGATATACTCCCAGATGTCCTTCTCATTTTTCTTGCACCAGTCGTTTTCCTGCTCCGAATACCCCATCACCTGACCGATATCTTCATAACCGAGCAGATGCTGCACGACGTAATTGATTTTGCCGGAATGCATCATCAGATCGACCAGGCAAGTACCTTCGTGATAGTTCAGTCCGTAACGGCTGAGAAGATAGAATGAGAAACAATCCGGTACAATCCGTTCCGGGCGCATCGAAGCACATTGATAGTCGTAATAGAAACGTTTATAAAGAGGATAGTCTTCTCCCATATACTTATCGAGGCTGATTCCCAGCAAGGTATCCACCAGAATAATCGATTCATTGAATGCGGATATCTGCGAATAAATAAATGGTACTTTCGTGTCGGGAACCTCCTTCTTCAGTTTCCGGAATCCTTTGGTGAGTCCTTTTTCTACTTCGTCAAGATTAGGATATTTCGCTTCGACATCGCTCAACAAACGAAGCAATGTACTGTCCGAATAGAACTTTTGCAGTCGTTGTGAAATGGTGTCGTCCTTCACCGTACCGATAGAAAGCACATCTTCTATCAGAATCTTTGTCGGCTGCCGATAGTCCATTGTCAACTTCTGCATAGCAGAAAAGCTGTTGGAGCGAACATATTCGCTCAACAGCTTATCGTATCTCAGAACAGAAATCCCTTCATCTTTCTGCTCCGCAACCTTTCCTGTGCTTAAGCCGCAGGAGGCGAAAAGCATACCTATTAATATAGTAAGAAGAGAGATCCGTAGTTTCATAACTTTTTATCCGTAAATGATATTACCATTTTCGTCCATGTACTCATCCAGTCCTTTCTCGTAAGTAGCCATTGCACGAAGACTCATACCTACGCTGGAGAAACCACCGTCATGGAATAAGTTCTGCATAGTCACCTTACGGGTGAGATCGGAGAACATGACGATACAATAATCGGCACATTCGTCAGCCGTTGCGTTTCCGAGCGGAGACATACGGTTAGCAAAGTCGTACAGTTTATCCATACCTTTCACTCCCGAACCGGCTGTAGTGAATGTAGGCGACTGTGAAATCGTATTCACACGTACACTATGCTCACGTCCGTAGATATAACCGAAGCTGCGTGCGATAGATTCCAGCAATGCTTTGGCATCTGCCATGTCATTGTAACCGTAGAAAGTACGCTGTGCAGCTACATAACTCAAAGCTACGATAGAACCATAGTCTGCAATAGCATTCAGCTTCTTGGCAGACTGGATCATTTTATGGAATGAAACAGCTGAAATATCCAATGTTTTATCCAGCATTCCATAGTCAAGGTCATCATAAGTACGTTTCTTGCGCACGTTAGGAGACATACCGATAGAGTGCAATACAAAATCAATTTGTCCACCCAGTACATCCATAGATGTCTTGAATACGTTCGACAAATCTTCTACACTGGTAGCATCTGCCGGCACTACCTGACAGTTCAGTTTTTCAGCTAATGCATTGACTTCTCCCATACGGATAGCCATCGGAGTATTTGATAATGTAATGATCGCACCTTCTTCTACGGCACGCTCTGCTACTTTCCAGGCGATAGACTGGTCGTTCAGGGCACCGAAGATAATTCCTCTTTTTCCTTTCAACAAGTTGTTACTCATATCTTCTAATAGTTAAATTTTGTGCAAAGATAGTATCTTTCTGCATAAAAACACGAGAAGTGTGCAAATATTAGACATAAATGACAAAAAATACACGTATTCTATCAATAACTCCACATCCGCCTGAAGTTTCCCCCCTATCTTTGCCAATGATAATTAAGAGGTTTTTTCATAATATTTATTTAAGGTTAGAATTAGGTTAACATGAATTTGTCTTATTCCTTTCCGGCAGGCCGCCTGCGAGAGGTCGCCTGCCGAGGGAGATAAGCGTTATGAGAAAACCATCTTAGCAATCAGAAAAGAGAATACCAGAAAAACAATAAATGTATAACCCTATAGAAATAGTTACTAAATGAACACAATGACAAGAAGACTCCTCTGGATGGTCGTATGTTGCTTGCCGTTTATCTCGGGATGCAAACAAAGTGAGTGCGCAATAAGCGAGAACGCAATAGACGACACCATTTACCAGAATTTACCTTTCGATATGCCGAAAGTGCAACAGCCGGTTTTTCCCGCTTATGAGGTAAATATCTCTAAATTCGGAGCCAAAGGGGACGGAATGACCCTGAATACGAAAGCCATCAATGATGCTATAAAAGAGGTAAACCAGCGTGGCGGAGGTAAGGTGATTATCCCGGAAGGTACCTGGTTGACCGGCCCTATCGAACTACTCAGCAACGTGAATCTTTATACGGAACGGAATGCACTGGTACTCTTTACGGGGGACTTCGAAGCATATCCGATTATCCCGACTTCTTTCGAAGGACTGGACACCCGCCGTTGCCAATCACCGATTTCAGCACGCGACGCCGAGAATATAGCCATCACAGGATATGGAATATTTGACGGCAACGGAGATTGCTGGCGCCCGGTGAAGAAGGAAAAGCTAACTGCTTCGCAATGGAACAAACTGGTAAAATCGGGTGGTGTGCTCGATGCGCAGGAAAGAATTTGGTATCCTACGGCAGGTTCGCTGAAAGGTGCAATGGCTTGTAAAGACTTTAATGTACCCGAAGGCATCAATACAGACGAAGAATGGAATGAAATCCGTGCATGGCTGCGTCCGGTATTGCTCAGTTTCGTAAAAAGTAAAAAGGTACTGCTGGAAGGTGTCACTTTCAAGAACTCACCGAGTTGGTGTTTACATCCGCTATCTTGCGAAGATATTACAGTAAATAATATTCAGGTGATCAACCCATGGTATTCTCAGAACGGAGACGCACTCGACTTGGAATCTTGCAAAAACGCACTGATTATCAACAGTGTATTCGATGCGGGAGATGATGCGATCTGTATCAAATCCGGTAAAGACGAGAACGGTCGTCGTCGCGGAGAACCTTGCCAGAATGTAATTGTAAAGAACAATACAGTGTTGCATGGACACGGCGGATTCGTGGTAGGCAGCGAAATGTCCGGTGGTGTGAAGAATATCTATGTAGAAGATTGTACCTTTTTGGGCACTGACGTAGGTCTGCGCTTCAAGAGTACCCGCGGACGGGGTGGTGTTGTAGAAAATATCTATATCAACAACATCAACATGATCAATATACCGAACGAACCGCTACTGTTCGACCTGTTCTATGGCGGCAAAGGAGCCGGAGAAGAATCGGAAGAAGATCTGCTGAGCCGCATGAAAACAGCGATTCCTCCTGTAACCGAAGAGACTCCCGCCTTCCGTGATATCCATATTTCCAATATTATTTGCAGAGGTTCGGGCCGGGCGATGTTCTTCAACGGACTTCCGGAAATGCCTATCCGCAACGTAACAGTGAAGAACGTGGTAATGACGGAAGCTACCGACGGGGTTGTTATCAGTCAGGCAGACGGTGTCACACTGGAAAATATTTATGTAGAATCCACCAAAGGAAAGAATATTCTGAACGTCAAGAGTGCCAAAAACCTGAAAGTCGACGGCGAAACTTATGAAGAGATTGACGCAAAAGGACAGATATTGAATTTCAAATAAGAAATTCCACCACAGATACATAGCTATAAATGCTGGTTTTAGAGAGAGGGAAAGCTTTAAGGAACGTAGACTAATCCTATTTCATTTTGCAGAGAGCTGTTTGAACCTACGTTTTCAAGAGAATAATCAGCATTAATCTATGTCGTCTGTGGTTAATCGCAGAAAACCACAAAATCATTATATAGAGTAAAAAGCTCAAATAGCAGACTAATTTATCCTCCAAAGATAAGCCGGTCTGCTATTTTTTCAACTACTTTTGCAAAGAGAAATACGACGTATCACATCATGTATTAAAATCATGAAGAAGAATATTTTTATCATTGCACTCCTTACCGGATGTTGCTCTTTATCTGCCTGGGCTCAAAAACAGGAGAAAACCATTACTGTAGAAGTAAATAATAACTGGAACCGGGCAAAGACGGATGAACCGGTAGTAATCAATTTACATGATCTGCATACCGGATTTAAAGTAAAGTCCGCCGTAGTCATGGAAGGAAGTACTGAAATCCCTTCTCAGCTGGACGACCTGAACAGAGACCGCAAGATGGACGAACTTGCATTCGTCACCAGCCTCCCTGCTCACGGTAGAAAATCCTTTCAGGTCACACTGTCTTCCGAAAAGAGTACGAAGACTTATCCGGCCCGGGTTTATGCCGAAATGTTTATTGCCGACCCGAGAAAAGGAAAGCATCAATCGGTGCAAGCGATTACTGTGCCCGGCACCAGCAACATATACAGTATGGTTCGCCCTCATGGTCCGGTACTGGAATCGGAACTGGTAGGTTATCGTCTTTACTTTAACGAAAAACAGACTCCGGATATCTACGGTAAGTTCAATAAAGGACTGGAGATCAAAGAATCTCAGTTCTACCCTACTGATGAACAGTTGGCAAGAGGATTCGGTGACGATGTCCTCCGGGTATTCGACAGTTGTGGTCCGGGGGCTTTCAAAGGATGGGACGGGAAAAAAGCAACTCATATAACTCCTGTAGATACCCGCACGGAGCGTATCATCTCTTACGGTCCGGTGCGTGTCATTGCAGAAATCGAAGTGACAGGCTGGAAATATCAAAATGCGGAGCTGGACATGATGACCCGTTACACACTCTATGCCGGACACCGTGATCTTCGCATTGAGGCATTCTTCGACGAACCTATCAAAAACGAAGTGTTCTGTACAGGCGTTCAGGATATTGTCGGTACTGCGGAGTCTTACTCGGATCATAAAGGACTTGTCGGCAGCTGGGGAACAGACTGGCCGGTAAACGATACCGTAAAATATGCCAAAGAAACGGTAGGACTTGGCACCTGCATTCCCCAACGATATGTAAAATCGGAAGAGAAAGACAAAGACAACTACCTTTACACCATCACATCTCCGGGAAACAAATACTTACAGTATCACACCACTTTCACTTCTATGAAAGAAACTTTCGGATATAAAACACCGGAAGCATGGTTTGCTTACCTCCGTGAATGGAAAGAAGAACTGGCACATCCGGTAACGGTGAAAATAAAAGATATTCATTAAACAGAGCGTACAAATACAACTAAACAATCAAATACCGGAGTGTTTACCAGTTTTTATACCGACTCCGCACAATTATTACTCCTTTGTGCGGAGTCTTTTTTTACCTTTGCCCCATGGAGAAACGCTGATTGAATCTTTAAACATTAAACTATTATACCTATATCATGAAACGATTGACACAGACTTTAGCTTTCTGCCTGCTGACTGTTTTTACAGCAGTGGCACAGAAAAACTATGTATCCGAAGTATGGGTTTCCGATCTCGGAAACGGTAAATACAAGAATCCGGTGCTCTATGCCGATTATTCCGATCCGGACGCTTGCCGCGTAGGAGATGATTTCTATATGACTTCTTCCAGCTTCAACTGTCTGCCGGGATTGCAGATTCTACATTCCAAGGATTTAGTGAACTGGACGATCATCGGAGCCGCGGTTCCCTACGCCCTCACTCCTATTGAAACACCGGAACGTCCGGAACACGGCAACCGTGTCTGGGCACCCAGTATCCGCCATCACAACGGAGAGTTCTATATCTTCTGGGGAGATCCGGATCAAGGCGCTTTCATGGTAAAAGCCAAAGACCCGAAAGGTCCGTGGACGGAACCTGTTCTGGTAAAACCGGGAAAAGGAATCATCGATACCTGTCCGCTGTGGGATGAAGACGGAAAAGTATATCTGGTACATGCCTATGCGGGAAGCCGTGCCGGACTGAAAAGTGTAATCACCATCTGTGAATTGAATAAGGAGGCGACCAAAGCCATTACGCCCTCACGCATTATCTTCGACGGTCACGAAGCACACCAGACGTGTGAAGGCCCGAAGTTCTACAAAAGAAACGGTTATTATTATATCTTCCATCCGGCAGGCGGTGTGCCAACCGGTTGGCAGGTAGTGCTCCGTTCTAAGAATGTGTATGGTCCTTATAAATGGAAGACTGTACTGGCGCAGGGTGATTCTCCCGTCAATGGACCTCATCAGGGAGCCTGGGTAGATACTCCTTCCGGAGAAGACTGGTTCTTCCACTTCCAGGATGTAGGCGCTTACGGTCGCCTTGTCCACCTGCAACCTATGAAATGGGTGAATGACTGGCCTGTAATAGGTATCGATAAGGATGGTGACGGCTGCGGCGAACCGGTATTGACCTACAAAAAACCGAATGTAGGAAAGATATATCCCATCTGTACACCGCAAGAAAGTGACGAATTCGACGGATATACGCTCTCTCCGCAATGGCAGTGGCATGCAAACATCAATGAAAAATGGGCATACTATGCCGGAGACCAAAGTTATGTCAGACTGTATTCTTATCCGGTGCCACAGGATTATAAGAATCTGTGGGATGTAGCTAACCTGTTGTTACAAAAAACTCCTTCCGACAATTTCACCGCCACAATGAAACTGACCTTCACGCCTAACCCCAAACTGAAAGGTGAACGTACAGGTTTGGTAGTAATGGGCAGAGACTACGCCGGACTGATTCTGGAAAACACGGACAAAGGTCTCGTTCTGTCCCAAATCGAATGTAAAAAGGCAGATAAGGGACAACCGGAACAGACAAACTCTTCAATCGATCTTACTCAAAACACGGTTTATCTAAAGGTACGCTTCAGCTGTGACGGTAAAAAGATCAAAGCCAGCGAAGGAGGAAACGACCTCATTGTGATGTGCAACTTCAGCTATAGTCTTGACGGAAAGAAGTTCTCTCCATTAGGCAACCCTTTCCAAGCTAAAGAAGGACAATGGATTGGCACCAAAGTCGGCATGTTCTGTACCCGTCCGGCTATAGTTACCAACGATGGAGGATGGACAGACGTAGACTGGTTCCGGATTACAAAGAAATAACCTATTGGTACGGATTCAGTAAGAAGGCATTGCGCAAGCAGTGACAATAGGTTGGCACAACTGTGCCATCGCATTGGCACGCCCGTGCCACCGTACTGGCACAACTGTGCCAATGCGGTGGCACTGCCTCTTCTCCAGATGCCTTGACTGGAGCATTCTACAGTTATCAGTAATCCGTTTTTTATTCCTATCTTTGTAAGCAGAAAGAAAGGAAAACAGGATTAACATTTAAAACAAGAAGTTCAATGAAGAAACTAGTCATTTTCGATTTGGATGGTACATTACTAAATACCATTGCCGACCTTGCACATAGTACAAATTATGCCTTGAATAAGTTAGGATATCCCACACATGAGATCGAGAAATATAATTTCATGGTAGGAAATGGCATCGACAAACTTTTTGAGCGTGCCTTGCCGGAAGAAGAAAAGTCCAAAGAGAATGTACTGCGCGTACGCAAGGAATTCGTCCCTTACTATGACATTCATAATGCCGATGACAGCCGCCCTTATCCCGGTATTCCGGAATTGCTCTCATACTTACAGAATGCAGGTGTTCAGATTGCCGTAGCTTCCAACAAGTACCAGGCAGCCACTCAAAAATTAGTCGACCACTATTTCCCGGAAATTCATTTTACAGCTGTATTCGGACAACGGGAAGGAGTCAAAGTTAAACCCGATCCGATTATTGTATCCGATATTCTGGAAGTTGCCAAAGTAGCCAAAGAAGAAGTGCTGTACGTAGGTGATTCCGGCGTGGATATGCAAACGGCTGCTAATGCAGGAGTGACTGCTTGTGGAGTGACGTGGGGTTTTCGTCCGCGTACGGAACTGGAGGAATTCAATCCTTCGTATATTGCAGATACTGCCGGAGAAATCAAAAAACTTATTCTATAGTATAAGAAGAATGACCGTACGATATCTCTATGCAAGTCATATTAGCATAGATACACCTTACGGTCATTCCTCAATATCTCCGGGAAGGGCTTTTGACTGCGCTTCTTGTAAGGTGGCAAAAGGCTTGTCAAGCGTGCCCGCATTTGAATCATCACCGTTGGTAGCTACCCAATAATTCGTAGCCGAAAGAGACAGGAAACACCCCATAAAAAAAAGACTAATACCTATATGCTTCTTCATTTGCCTGTATTTTAAAACCTATTGATAACTAATTTCCATTTTACTGTTAATTGTGTGCTTCTGTGTAACCTGACTCCTCTCTTCTACTATTAAACAAATACACCGTAACGGGAGTTTCTTTCCAGTTACCGTTTTCATGCCGCTAAATTACAGCTTTCTTTATAGTTTAGAATGTACATGCGTACACAAAGCCTAGAAAATCGTATTTCACCTGAGATTTACATCAAGAATGAACGATAATACATCGTTTCTTTGTTTTTCCGTACGCTATTACATCCTCTATTCTAAAAAGAAAATTAACTTTGTAACCATTAATAATAATGTAGAATCGTAGAAATCAAATATGAAAAATGCACTGCTGATATTCGCATTCTTATCTTTCTATCTCAGTTCAGTACATGGATCTGTCGAGATACGTTCGAACAAACTGACCACCGGTGACGGACTGGCGAATAATTCCATCCGATATATGTTTCAGGACAGCAAGGGATTTATGTGGATGGGAACCGTCAACGGATTAAGCTATTATGACGGTAACTCTTTTGTCAGTATCTACCCGGACCCTAATCTGCCGGTTTCATTGGCCGACCCGCGCATCCGGAATATGGAAGAAGATTCTAACGTTTTTTTATGGATCGCCACTCTCTCTTCTTTGTATAGCTGTTACGATTTAAAACATGGGCGTTTCGTCGATTTCACCGGTTGCGGAGAATACAAACAGAGCTATTCGAAAAAAATCATAGCATCCGACCAGTCTGTCTGGTTGTGGGATAACAATAACGGATGTCGTCGTGTCGTCTATCAGAATGGCCAGTTCTCGTCGCAGGCATACAAAAAAGAATCAGGCAACCTATCTTCTGATGAGGTATTGTTTGTCTACGAAAGCAATGACAGTCCCGGACATGTGTGGATAGGAACCAGGCAAGGATTATGGAAATACCATGAAGGCAAACTGGAAGCAATGGATACACAGGGGGAAAGCTGGGAACATATCTTTTCTTATGACCAATATACCTGCATCATTACCGGAAAAAAAGAAATCTACCGCCACTCTCTTTCCAATAACCGACTGGAGAAAATCGCTTCGTTAACCGAACTCGGAGATACAGGTGTTATCACCGGAAGCCTCCGCCTGCAACATCAATGGGTGATGTTTACCGCCACCGGCAGTTACATCCTGGATCCCGTTACGGGAAAACTGCGCCGGTTCTCCCGCCTGAATATAAAAAACGGTAATGTCACCAGAGACAATAAAGGGAATGCATGGGTACACAACTATACCGGCAATGTATGGTATGTCAATACCAGCACAGGGGATATCAAGCCCTTTCAGTTTCTTTCATCCGAGCATTTGGGATACATCGATGTGGAACGTTACTCTATTATCCATGACTCGCGGGATATCATCTGGATTACGACTTACGGAAACGGGCTCTTTGCCTACGACCTGAACACCGGTGGTCTGCAACACTTCACTTTTGAAGTCAGTCACTCCAGCCACATCAATTCCAACTATCTGCAATATATCATTGAAGACCGTTCAGGGGGTATCTGGGTCAGTTCCGAATTTTCCGGATTATCCCATCTCGAAATTCTGAATAAAGGTACGTTGCGTATCTATCCGAACGGTGAAAATGCTTCCGACCGTTCCAACACCATCCGTATGCTCTTACGGGGTAAAAACGGGAATGTATTTATGGCAAACCGCATGGGTACCTTATATGAGTATGATGCCGGACTAAAAAACATACTTCGCAAAGAGAAGTTCACACATAACGTATACAGTATGTGCGAAGATAACGAAGGACAACTCTGGTTAGGCATGCGTGGTATAGGGCTGCGTATCGGCCCTGACCAATGGTACCGGCACAACAGCAAAGACCCAGGCTCGTTATCAAACGACAATGTGTATTTAATCTACCGTGACCGCAAAGGCCGGATGTGGATAGGGACATTTGGCGGAGGACTGAATCTGGCTGTCAAAACAGACAACGGCTATCAATTCAAGCATTTCTTTCAAGACAGTTATGGGGAAAAACGGGTACGTGTCATTCAGGAAGACCGCAACGGCATGATGTGGGTAGGTACCAACAACGGTATTTATATCTTCCATCCGGATTCACTGATCCACGCACCCAAGAACTATATACTTTACAACCACGTTAACGAAACATTCCCCAGCAATGAAATCCGTTGTCTGGTAAATGATCACGAAGGAAACATGTGGATCGGCACAACGGGAACAGGCTTTGCTATCTGTAATCCGGGAGACGACTACCAGCATCTGACTTTCGATTGTTACAGTATGAAAGACGGATTGCCCAACGGGGTTATACAATCCATTGTGGAAGACCAAGACCATAAAATGTGGATTGCAACCGAATATGGCATTTCCCGTTTCACTCCCGCCACCAAGCAAATAGAGAACTATTATTTCTCTTCGCATACACTGGGAAATGTGTACTCTGAGAATACAGCCTGCATAAACACCGACGGAAGACTCCTTTTCGGAACGAACTACGGTCTGGTAGCTCTCGACACCCATAAAGTAGAAAACATGGAAAAGCCTGTATCGACTGTATTCACGGGACTCCATATCAATGGCACACACATGCTGCCCGGCATGGAAGATTCACCTCTTGACGAAACAATGTCTTATACACGTGAATTAAAACTGAAACACTACCAGAATTCATTTGTCATCGCTTTTTCAACCTTCAATTTCTTAAGCGGAGCATCCAAATATTCTTATCGGATGCCTCCTTATGATTCGGAATGGAGTATTCCCTCGGCACAGAATCTGGCAACGTACCGCAATCTTCCTCCCGGCAAATATCAGCTACAGGTGAAGGCTTGTAACGTAGCCGGAATGTGGGGAAAAGAAAGTACCCTGGAGATTGTAATAGCCCCTCCTTTCTGGCAGACAACCTGGGCCTATCTGATTTATCTGGTACTGATTGGAATTGCCGGCTATTTCAGTTTCCACATCATACGCAATTTCAACCGGCTGCGTAACCGCATCGCTATTGAGAAGCAATTGACTGAATATAAACTGGAGTTCTTCACCAACATATCTCACGAATTCCGTACTCCGCTTACTTTAATTCAAGGTGCTCTCAACAAGCTGGTCAATATAGAGAATCCTCCGAAAGAAATGCAGCGTCCTTTAAGAACGATGGATAAAAGTACGCGGAGAATGCTACGTCTCATCAATCAGCTGCTGGAGTTCAGAAAGATGCAGAAAAGCAAACTGGCTTTATCTCTGGAAGAGACGGATGTCATTGCTTTCCTTTATGAAATATTCCTGAGTTTCAAGGATACAAGCGAATCCAAACATATGGATTTCAGCTTCGAACCGTCACAACCTTCCTATAAAATGTATATTGATAAAGGCAACTTAGACAAGGTTACCTATAATCTGCTGTCCAACGCTTTCAAGTACACGCCTTCTAACGGAAAGATTATATTCAAAGTAGACATTCTGGAAGACAAGCAACAACTCCGCATCCAAGTAATAGATAACGGAATTGGCATACCCAAAGAAAAGCGTTCCGAACTGTTCAAGCGTTTTATGCAAAGCAGCTTCTCCCACAGCAGTGTCGGAGTAGGGCTCCACTTGACGCATGAATTGGTCAATGTACACAAAGGCAGCATCAGCTATGAGGATAATGAAGGGGGAGGTTCCGTCTTTACCGTCATACTGCCAACTAATTCAGAAATCTATCAAGAGAAAGATTTCCTGGTCCCCAACCAGCTATTAATCGAAGAAGAGGAGCAACAACATGCCAAAGAGTTTATCCGGGAAGAAAAGCCGGAAGATACCTTCCAGCCTCCTGTCGATCCGTTGAACAAACGCAAAGTCCTGATTATAGAGGATGATACTGATATCCGCGAATTCTTAAAAGAAGAAGTGGGAATTTACTTTGAAGTAGAAGTAGCTGCCGACGGAACATCCGGGTTTGAAAAGGCAAGCACGTATGATGCAGATTTAATTATTTGTGATGTCCTGATGCCGGGAATGAGCGGATTTGAAGTGACACGCAAGCTTAAAAATGAATTTACGACCAGTCATATCCCCATCATATTACTGACTGCTCTCGATATAGAAGAGAAATACCAGGAAGGAATTGAATCCGGAGCTGATGCGTATATCACAAAGCCATTCAATGTCTCTTTACTACTGGCAAGAATCTTCAAGTTAATCGAGCTACGGGATAAACTGCGCCAAAAATATTCTAACGAACCGGGATTGGCTCATTCCATTATTTGTACCAATGACAAGGATCAGAAGTTCTCGGCGAAACTAAATGAGGTATTGAATGAGCACATGACCGACACTGAATTCTCGGTCAATGACTTTGCCGGAATAATGGGATTAGGGCGTACTGTGTTCTATAAAAAAGTGCGGGGAGTAACCGGTTATTCTCCTTATGAATATTTACGTGTCATACGATTGAAAAAGGCTGCTGAAATGTTATTGACAGAAGATCTCACTATAGCCGAAGTCGCCTACAGCGTAGGTATCAATGATCCGTTCTACTTCAGCAAATGTTTCAAAAGCCAGTTCGGAGTATCTCCTTCCGCCTATCGGAAAAAGCTGCCGGAGGGTGAAAATGAACCGACAAATGACGTCGACGTATGATCTTACATGTTTTCCGTACTAATTTAAAGGGTGTTTATTGGACTGATGTGCTTTCTTTGCCAATGAAAAATTAATCATTAAGAAATCATGAGAAACAAACTCTTTTTATTTGTATTTCTGTTTGCAGTGCTGGCTATTGTTGATAGCCATGCTTTCGAACGCAAAAAATACAATTTCAACAGTGAATGGCGTCTGCAAATCGGAGACTTTCCCGAAGCTAAACAATCTCAATTCGACGATAGCCGGTGGAAAGCAGTCACTTTACCGCATGCCTTTAATGAAGACGAAGCTTTCAAAGTATCTATCGAACAGCTGACGGACACAGTGGTATGGTATCGGAAACATTTTCGAATTCCGGCTTCCGGTAAAAAACAAAAAGTATTCATCGAGTTTGAAGGAGTGCGCCAAGCCGGTGACTTCTATTTGAACGGGCAATATTTGGGCAAACATGAAAACGGAGTAATGGCGGTAGGTTTCGACCTGACTCCCTTTATCAAAGAAGGGGAAAATGTGCTGGCAGTACGTACAGATAATGACTGGATGTATCGCGAAAAAAGTACCAACTCCAAATTCCAGTGGAACGACCGTAACTTCAACGCAAACTACGGCGGCCTGCCCAAGAATGTATTCTTGTACGTTACAGATGAAGTGTATCAGACTCTTCCTTTATACAGTAATCTGAAAACTACCGGAGTTTATATCTATGCTAAAGATATCGACGTAAAAGGACGCACTGCCACCATCCATGCAGAATCGGAAGTAAAAAACGACAGTCGTGAACCACGCCAACTCAGCTACCAGGTAGTCTTGCTGGATGCTGACGGCAAACAGGTGAAAAGCTTCGAAGGTGAGAAAGTAACCTTACAAGGTGGCGAAACTAAAATAGTGAAAGCTGCTTCCAAAGTAGATAACCTCCATTTCTGGAGTTGGGGATATGGGTATCTTTATACTGTTCAAACGATTTTAAAAGACAATAAGAATCAAGTCTTTGATGAAGTAAGTACGCGTACAGGTTTCCGCAAGACACAATTTGCAGAAGGCAAAATCTGGCTGAACGACCGTGTGATCCAGATGAAAGGGTATGCACAACGCACCAGTAATGAATGGCCGGCGGTGGGCCTCTCTGTTCCGGCGTGGCTAAGTGACTACTCTAATGGGCTGGTAGTAAAAGGCAATGGCAATCTGGTACGCTGGATGCATGTTACCCCATGGAAACAAGACGTGGAATCCTGCGACCGCGTAGGTCTGATTCAGGCAATGCCGGCAGGAGACTCCGAGAAAGACCGTACAGGACGCCAATGGGACCAGCGCACAGAACTGATGCGCGACGCGATCATCTACAACCGTAATAATCCGAGTATCTTATTCTACGAATGTGGAAACAAAGGTATCAGCAAGGAACATATGATAGAGATGAAAGCTATCCGCGATAAATACGATCCTTTTGGCGGACGTGCTATCGGCTCTCGTGAGATGCTGGACATCCGTGAAGCAGAATATGGCGGAGAAATGCTTTATATCAACAAGAGCGTACACCATCCGATGTGGGCCACAGAATATTGCCGCGACGAGGGTCTGAGAAAATATTGGGATGAATACAGCTATCCTTTCCACAAAGAAGGAGATGGTCCGCTACATCGTAATCAACCTGCAGACAGCTATAATCACAATCAGGACATGCTGGCTATAGCAATGATCCGTACTTGGTATGATTATTGGCGCGAACGTCCGGGAACAGGTCGCAGAGTCAGTTCCGGAGGTGCCAAAATTATATTCTCGGATACCAACACACACCACCGTGGTGAAGAAAACTATCGAAGAAGTGGAGTTACAGACCCTATGCGTATCGAAAAGGATGCTTTCTTTGCACATCAGGCCATGTGGAACGGATGGGTAGATACGGAAGAGGATAATACCTATATCATCGGCCATTGGAACTATTCGGCAAATACTGTGAAACCTGTCTATGTAGTGTCTACCGGGGAAGAAGTAGAACTTTTCCTGAATGGTCAGTCGCTAGGTAAAGGCAAACGCGAATATAATTTCCTGTTCACCTTTGATAATGTTGCTTTTAAAGCCGGTAAACTGGAAGCTGTCAGCTACAACAAGGCCGGTAAGGAAATAAGTCGCTATGCAGTAAGCACCGTTGGTGAACCTGCCAGACTGAAACTGACTACTATACAAAACCCGGAAGGATTCCATGCGGATGGAGCCGACCTGGCGCTCATACAAGTAGAAGTGGTAGACAAAGACGGAAAACGTTGTCCGCTCGATAATCGCATCATCCAATTCGACCTGAAGGGAAATGCTGAATGGCGTGGAGGTATCGCACAAGGAAAAGACAATTATATTCTTAATACCAGTCTCCCAGTGGAATGTGGTATTAACCGTGCTCTGATCCGCAGCACTACCCAAGCCGGTAAAATCACTCTGATCGCTAAAGCAGAAGGGCTTCCCAGCGCTACAATTACATTAGAAACCCTTCCCGTCAAAGTTAGCAACGGACTGAGTACGTATTTGCCTCAGATGACTCTGAAAGGTAATCTGGATAAAGGTAAGACTCCCCTTACCCCATCTTACAAGGATACGAAACGGGATATACGAATTGTATCCGCCAAAGCCGGAGCCAACAATGAGACTGTAGACCAGAGCTGCGATGATAATGAAAGAAGCGAATGGATGAATGACGGCAAACTCAGCACCGCATGGATTACATATACGCTCGAAAAAGAAGCTGCAATAGATGATATCTGTATCAAATTGAATGGATGGCGTTCACGCAGTTATCCTTTGGAAGTATTTGCCGGTAATACCATGATCTGGAGTGGAGATACGAATAAAAGTCTGGGATATGTTCATTTAAATGTGGAGAAGCCGGTACGTTCCAATCAAATTACCATCCGTCTGAAAGGTAATACCAGCGATCAGGATGCTTTCGGACAGATTACTGAGGTAGCGGCAAAAGCAGCAAATGATATGGAACTCGAAGCGAAAGCGAACAAAAATAATGCTAATCTGAGAATTATTGAAATAGAGTTTCTGGAAACAATCAAATAGAATAAAACATTCTCATTTATAAAAAAGAGGGTTGTAAAGACCCTTATAAATTAAAAATCACCCTCGCCACAGATAGTTGTAGCGAGGGTGATTTTGCTGAGAGGGGAGTTTTGCCACATCCCCTTTTATATTTTTCAGTTCATTAATTTCCATCTGGCTTTTCATTCTCCGTAAATGAACCCAAATTCCATTTGAAAGACTCAAAGCTGTCCGGTTGTGCCGGATCAAAACCGCTATAATCCGGTCGCAGGTATTTCACAATCTCCAGATCAGCCTTTTTCATTCCTTCAATTACGCATTTTGAAACTTCATAAGCTCCGTAAGTACTAAAGTGAGTATTGTCTTTAAGAGTTCTAGTCTGACCGGGAAAAGTTCCTGCCGGATAGTGTACGAATGCTTTTGTAGAATTATCCACACCTAAAGCATTGAAAAGAATAGCAGTCATACCATTTAATTCTATCAGAGGAACGTTCTCTTTTGCAGCTACCCAACGGACTGCATCAGGATAATCACCATGAGTATTTACCGACTTTCCATTCTCGTCAAAACGACGACGGCTTGTAGGAGTCACCAATATCGGATGAGCACCTTTAGCACGGGCCTCGTCTATAAAGATTTTCAGATTATATGCAAAAGAGTAAAACGCTCCTTTACCGGGTCCTTTCTGCTTTTGGTCATTATGTCCAAATTCAACCAACAAATAATCACCTTCTTTAATCTGACTCAGTATCTTTGCAAGACGCTTTCCACCGATGAATGTATTTGCAGACAGTCCTGACTCCGCATGATTGGCTATACAAACCTGATCTGTAAAGAAGCGGGGAATCATTTGCCCCCAACTTGCCCACGGTTCATTATCCTGATCAACTACTGTGCTATTCCCACAAAGATAGACTGTAGGTATGTTTTCAACCCGTTCTATCACCAAAGAATTCACACGGGGCAGATCACCATTAAACTCCAACGTCAACTTATCATCCCAGTTCAATTTCTTCTTTTCCTTCTCTTTTATGCTGACTCTTTCTTTTCCCGAAATCACAGGGTTACGTTTATTAATGGTAAACGTTTCTGTTATCATCTCTCCTTTTTTAGTCGAAAGGTTCTCAATAAACAGCCTGCGCGATTCACCACGAACTGTTGTACTGGCAGCCTCTTTTTTACTCCCCAAGGTGACGGTTACTTTATAGTTTCCATCCGGTACATTCAGTGAGAAAAAAAAAGGTTGATTACTCTTCCCATCCCATGACGGTAATAAATCATATCCATAGCCCCGTTCATTATTGAACAAAGTTTCAGAAGTCACTTTTATATAACCGTCTTTTACCTTTTTATCAATAGAAAAGTCGAATTTATAAACTTGCGCTTGCATCAGGATACTACCTGTCATCAAAATAGCACTGATTAATAATGTCAATCTCTTCATTTTTGTTATTCTATTTATTTATTAGTTTCTTTACTTCTTTGGCATAGCGTCTGCCTAAAATTATCTGGCTTGCCGCATCAAAATGAGGATCAGTCTCGTCCTTCAAAGGAGTAAGCCCTTCGGAAGAAACACAGGCACTATGAGGCAAAAAGGCGGAAATCTCTTTTATCATATCATTAAAAGGTTTTGTTCCCTCGGGGATATGAGGTTTCCTGGTCCAGTTCCATTGCGCAATCTGCCCTACTACAACAGGCAAATCAGGCATTCCCAAATCATTACGCAAATCCGTCATCAACTGAGTGATTTTCTCTCTGTATGCTTCGGAATGGTGACAATCCGCTTCTCCCTGATGCCAGATAATCGCTTTCAACGTACCATATTTCATTGCCTCTTTGGTACGTCGTACTGCTTCATCATAGTATCCGCCGGACTGTTTGGCATTTTTAACCCAGGAACGGATAGAGGACCCTCCGCGAGCATTGACTATCAGCCCTATCGGATGTTTTTTAGTAGCCATCTCCTTGGCGAAACCATATGCAGGTCCTAATTGTTGCCAGCCAAGTCCTTTTCCTATCGTAGAATAGCGATTCAAAGGATTCACTGCTGGTTCGAATTTATCTTCCGCATTCAGCAGATATACATTTCGTAAGGTGTCCATTACTTCCGGTGATAATTTTCCTCTCCCTGCCATATTCGACTGTCCAACGCAAAGATACAAATCAAGATTCTTCAACGGTTTTTCAGCATGTGCTGCCGAACTTCCCCATGATACCCCTTTTTCTTCCGTAATCTTAATTTTCTTATTCACAAAAGGCGGTTTCGGACCATACTGACCGGAACGTACCAAGACTGTACATTTTCCTTTTAACGGAATCATTTCCAAAGCTTCCTCTAATGTGAAAAAATCTCCGCTTCCATCGGTAGCAACAACATAATCATAACGCCTGATCTCTTTGCCCAAAGCCGGAATCTTTTTGCCGACTTCTTCAATTGCCAATGAAGCCACTATTCTCGCTCCTTTTATGTTCAGATGAGTATCATCTTTGCGTTTTCCAACCCACATAAAAAGCTCTTTGGATTTTTCCGGTCCCATCTGCTTTACCAAATCGTGAGTAATCTTATTCATATCTATAAAGACTACTCCCTTCTCTTCAGCTATCCGTTTCGGAGAAAGCAGATAATCTCCATGGGTATCTATTAAAGAATCCGTATATAGTCCATTTTCGTTGCAATAAAATTTACGGCGAACCATCGAATTAAAAAGCACAGGGATTCCTCCTTTTGAACGCGTCTCGGCAACAAATTTCCTTAAATTATCATCAAAAGTAGTACCCGGTTCCGTATGAAGTTTCGGATCTTCTTTCTCATCATTATGTCCGAACTGGATAAAGACATAATCACCCGGCTGAATCCGGTCCAAGACTCTCTCCCATCGTTTCTCATTGATAAAACTTTTCGTACTTCGACCACTAGCCGCATGATTATCGACAATCACTCTGTCTGTCAGGCAACCGGCAAGCATCATTCCCCAACCCCGTTCTTTATTGTTCTTATTTTGAATAGATCTGTTGGCCATTGTCGAATCACCAATCATAAAGACAGTGACAGGTCTATTACTTATAAACGAAGAAGTGGAAAATAGAATAATTGCAATCAACAGTAGTTTTGTTTTCATTACCATTATATTATCAGATTACACTTAAAATGACATAGCAAAGATAACCAGGAAAGGGGCTTGTCTTGGGCACATGTTCATTCGTATTTCAATGCAAAAATAAGCATACTTTCGCTATCAGACCATAGACAATTGTACACAAATACAGGATAGATCATTCACATCGAACACCGAAAAGAAGATTTAAAGCAAAATATAGAATAATCAGTTACTCATCTTTCTTCTGCTGCCTCATTATCTCCTTGTTCTTTCATTTCACCGCGTTGATATACGGACGGTGCTACCCCAAACTGAGTCTTAAAGCACTTGCTAAAATAGAACGGATCACTGATACCAACCTTGTAAGAAACTTCCGCAACAGTCAGATTCTCGCCGGACAATAATAGTTCAGCCGCCTTTTTCATTCGTACCACCCGCAAATATTCATTTGGAGAATAACCGGTCACACCACGCAGTTTCCTATAAAACACCGTTCGTCCCAGCTTCATCAACTGCGCAAATTCATCTATTGAAAATTCCGGACGGGAAAGATTCTGTTCCAGTACGGCAGCCAATCGGTCGGCAAACTCCTTATCACGATCGGTAGAGCATACGGCAGCACGTACAATCCCCGGCTCACTGGAGAACTTCTCCCGCAACTTGTCACGCTGTTCTATCAGCCGGAAGACACGTGCCAGCAAAAGCTTTATACTGAAAGGTTTCGCAATATAAGCATCAGCACCGGATTCAATACCTTCCAGATGTTTCTCCGGAGAATTTAATGCTGTCAGCAGGATAATAGGAATATGACTGGTAGCAAAATCTGATTTTAATTTCTTTGTAACCTCAAACCCGGTCATTCCCGGCATCAGTACGTCACAAATAATCAAATCAGCATCATAAGTACGAGCCTTTTCAAATCCGGCTGTTCCGTCAGCAGCTACTTCTACTTCAAAATATACGCCAACCTCTTCTTTTAAGAATTCACGGATATCATTGTCATCTTCTATAATCAGAACTTTACGTTTATTCAAAGGCTCCGCTATTTTCTCCGGCTCCGGCAGTTCTTCCGAAAGTTCCAGCAAATGATGCGCCTGTCCGCCTGCCTCTTTCAACAAGACATTGCCGGGGATGAGGAAATCTTTTTCCGAATAAATTGTTTTATCTGTCGGGATACAAACTGTAAAGACAGAGCCTCCACCTTCATTGTCTTTGTATTCAATTGTACCTTTATGAACTTGCACCAGTTCATGACTCAAATGCAAACCAACCCCGATACTATCTCCGGAGAAACTACTCTGCATGAATCTCTTGAATAACTCATTTTGTTTCTCTTTAGGAATACCCACTCCAGTATCGGACACTTGAATCTGCAACATCTTGTTCACTTCATCCACAGTGACAGAAAGTATAATCGTACCGTTTGAAGGAGTATATTTAAAGGCATTAGACAATAAGTTATAAGTCACTTTATCCAGATTGCCCTTATCAAGAAACATTTTGTAAGATGGTATAGACGGAATAAAACGGAAATTCATGTTCTTTTGCTCCGCAACATCGCCGAAACTCAGGAAGATTTCATAAAGAAAAGCAATCACATCCGTCTCTTCCAAAGAAAGTGCCAGTTTGTTATTCTGCATCTTCCGGAACTCCAATAACTGGTTAATCAGCCTCAACATGCGTTGAGTGCTTTTATCCATCGTTTTGAGCGGATGTATCAGATCACGGGGAATATCAGATACCCGTTGAATCTTTTCCAATGCCCCCTGTATCAAAGTCAACGGAGTGCGGAACTCATGAGAGATATTGGTGAAGAAAACCAGCTTATACTCTGTCAGCTGTTTCTCCACATTAATACGGTTACGTAAACCATTGAAATTACGCACAATACGGAAAGCAAAATACAAAGTTACAATCAGCAGCAATACATACCCCAACATTGCCCAGTTCGTTTTCCAGAAAGGAGGCACAATGACAATCTTCAAGGTCGTTTCGCTTTCGTTCCAGACTCCTGCTCCATTACATGACTTCACGTGAAGTATGTAAGTACCGGGATTCAGGTATTTAAAAGAAGCAAAATTCAATGGTGAGGGAGTACTCCAACCTTTATCATAATTTTCCAGCCAGTACATATACTTGGTACGTCCACTATCCGAATAGTCAAAAGTAGAGAAATCTATTAAGAATGAATTTTGAAAATACTTCAAAGTGATTTTATCCGAATAAGCCAGAGATTGTTTCAAAGGAGAGTCCTCCATAGTAGGATTTACCTGAGTACCATTCACATGCAGGTCTGTAAAAACAACAGGAGAAAAAGTTTCACTGTCCTGTATCTTATCCGGATCAATGACAAGCAGCCCATAATTAGTACCGAAAAGTAATTTACCGTCTACCCCCACACAAGCACTGTTCTCACTATAAACATTACCTAATGTATAGGAAGAAAAGAAATAATTCTCAAAGGAGTGATTGTTTGGGTTGAACTTAGAAATACCATATTCAGTGGCAACCCATAAGTTTCCGTTATTATCTCCTAAAATAGACTGAATCACATCATTGACCAACCCTTCAGAAGTTCCGTAATGCTCATATTTCAATGAACGGTAATTATCTTGAGGCTCACAGAGATTCAAGCCGGAGCCGGAAGTTCCCACCCACATACGTCCTTTTGTATCCCGGTAAATACATCTGATTTCATTGCTGCAAAAAGTTCCGTTGGTATAATTGAACAGATGATAATCATCACTATTAGCTATCAATGAATCCGGATGAAAGATGCAAACGCCCTCACTGGTACCCACCCAGATCATGCCATTATCGTCTTCTTCTATCACCCGTATCATACGCAGACCAAATTTCTGCTGTAAAAAATGACGGAAGTTATATTTACCATCCTGCATCGGTTCGGCCAGTTCAAGCCCGCCTCCAAATGTACCGATCCACATCCTGTCTTTTCGATCCTTATAAAGAGAGAATACATTATTATCTGCTAATGAAGCTGGATTTGAAATGTCATTGCGGTACCATTCTTCTCCTATTTTCAATCCGTTTCCACGGGTTCCTACCCACATCTTACCCCTATTATCTTCTGCGATCGCATAAATATTGGAATGGAAATATTGATTGGTCATTTTAGAATGAAGATTCGAATCAAATGTGTACAATCCGCCTTTACGCGTTCCAACCCAAATATCTCCATCCGGCATTTTTGTCAGCATACGAATTGTATTCGAACGGTCAAACAACTCACGGGACTCCGGGTATATGCGTGAAGTACCCTCATTCAATACAGAAATGCGGGACAAGCCGGAATATTCGGAACTTACCCAAATGCCACCGGCACGATCTTCCATTACATACAATAGAAAATCAGAACTTATGTGACTTTGATCATTTATATTTGCCAGAAAATGTTCTAGTTTGTCCTCTGTTGTATCATAAGCAAAAAGTCCGTTACCATAAGTAGAAATCCAGATAATTCCCCGGGAATCATGAACCATGTGATAACGTTCATAATCAATATACCCCAGTTTATCCTCAGGAATCAATTGAAATTCTTTTTTTGCCCCATTCTTGGCAAGAATGTAAGTGACATGACCGGTATGATTATATATCCAAAAGTCTCCGTGATTATCACGAATGACTTCACCTTTTTTAACATTGAGGTCTGCATCCACGCTGATCCGATGCAAATTAAGATCATAGTTGTAAACTCCCGTATTAGTCAGTATTACCCACTTATTCTTTAAAAGAAAATTGCCTGTAGGAGCCGTTTTACCTGCAATAGTCGAAAGAGCAGCTACCTTTGTTATTTTCTGACTGGCAGCCTGGTGGCAATAGACATCGCCGTCTGCCGTTAGAAAATACATATTATCTTTAAATGCCAAAGAAGAAGTAAAATGAAGCAAACGATCTTCCACTTTATACTGACCGTCAGATACAGATACCAATCCACGTTGCGTTCCAATCCAAATTCGCCCACCGGCATCTTCATTAATAAATTGTACCCGGTTATCCGGCAAATTACCACGTTCCGTCTTAAATTCAGTAGATACCATTTTCCTGTCTTCCTGGTGGACGATTCTACGACATCCATTGGCCGAATGCCGAAGCCATACATCCCCATTGGCAGCAATAAATACAGCTGAGTAATTCTGCTCCAACGCACCGGTTCCTGTATAATCAACAAAGCAAGCACGCTGCAAATCATAACAACTGAATAGTTCCGGAGTAGTAGAAATCCACAGAAAACCATTTTTATCTTCAGTCAGGTCATAAATCCGGTTATCTGCCAGTGAGACTTTCTCGCCGGACTCCGGACGGAAGGTCAGGAAAGAATTGCCATCATAGCGACTTAATCCGTTCAAGGTAGCTAACCACAGAAAGCCTTTACTGTCCTGATACATGTACCGAACCGAATTATTCGGTATACCGTCACTCGTTCTCATTTGTTTAGAACGGAGCTCAATACCCCCATAAACCGTATTGAAGATAAGAGTTATGAAAAGTGCGACAAGTAATAAGCGCTTTTGTGTCATAATAGATTCCAAGATTAATGATAAATGCCAGACAAAAGTAATCAAGATAGTTGAAATAATAAAGAAACAATCATAAAATAGTATTAGGAGGATGCCTGTTTTTTATCAAACATCCTCCTAAGTCTGAATCTGCTTAGAGAGTTTTAATCCATATGAAATACTTCCGGCAGAGGAATCGAAACGGGTGAATTATCCGGATTCACTTCCATGATATCTGCCATATAGTCCCACCATTTCTGTACAATCTCTGTAGTTCCCAAGTCCTGCGAGCCTCCCTCACCTTCCGTTTTCTGGAAAGCAAAAAGGATGTTGGTTTCTCTATCCCAATATATAGAATAATCTGATACTCCATTTTTTGAAAGCAGGGCTTTTAGTTCAGGCCAGATAGCGGCATGTCTTTTTTCGTATTCTGCTTCATAACCCGGTTTCAAATACATTTTAAAAGCTTCTCGTTTCATGGTTCTTATAGTTTAAAGTTATTCTTTCGTGTCTTCCTTATCTACGGCAAAAATAGGAGCTGTTGTCTTTTGCTTTTCCTGATAATACTGCACGGCACTATCATTCATCTGAGGATGCTGAGTGTTCAGCAAACGAATCATTTCCGCACCGGCCCAAAGTACCGGTCCATATCCGTGCGCCGCATATACATTGACCGGACAATAATAATAGAAAGCCGGATCAAAAGCCATGCCAGTCCCCACACAAGTACCTTCTACCTGTCCTTCTTCGTTTATCTTTCCGGCTACGGCATGCCATCCCAACTGGGCAACAGGACCATAAGCAATTGCGTCAATCCAACCTTTATTGATAGCATGTGCCAGACAATATACATAAATCGCAGTGGCAGAAGTTTCCAAATAAGAATCATTCCGGTCGAGCAACTGGTGCCAAAGCCCTTCTCCGCTTTGCAAAGCCGTCACTCCACGTACATGGGCACGGAAATAATCCATCACTTTCGGACGCTGAGGATAATCTTCCGGTAATACATCCAGCAATTCACAAGCTGTCAGCATCGCCCATCCATTCGCACGTGCCCAACAAAAAGCCGGATGATCCGTACTGCTCTCTACCCATCCATGTCTGTACAATCCTTTTTCAGGAATAAACATGCGATCGGCAAATTGCAGGAATTGCTTTACCGCTTCAGCCAGATATCGGTTCTTTGACTCTTTATCATAACAACTCATCTGTGCTACTGCCGGAATCCCCATAAACATGTCATCCAGCCAAAGAGTATTCCGCTGAGGACGATTACGTGCAAATGTCCCGTCCGCCAGACGATATTCTTTATTGATAATAAAATCAAAGTAATTCTGAATTAATCCGTCAACAGGAAGTGTCTGGTCTTTCAACCGTAGTTTGATCATGGCAGCACATACGGCTCCCGCATCATCTAATGCATGAGGAGTCAGAATTTGCAGCAGCTGTGAATCTGTCTTCCCTTTTTCTGTATAGACACGTTTGAAATGTGGAGCAACTTCCGCCAAAAAGCGAAAACGGTTTTGAACATAATCAGCATAATGCTGATCTCCCGTCGTTTCGGCAGCTGCTATCAAAGCGGAGTAAGTGACACCCCATTCGTAACTTGCCAGACGGAAAGCTCCCCGCTCCAGCTGTGCCTCATCCCCCATTGTTGTATAATCCGTAATCACTTTACCGGTATTCTTATCAACCACACGGGCGGGTGTTTCTTTATCTATATAATTAAATACACGATCTATGTCCTTCTTAACTTGCTCGGGCGACAAATCTCCATAAGTACCCTGATAAGCAGGTTGCAATAAATGCAAGGGTGTATTTGAATCATTGACAACTGTTTTCTTTTTCTGTGCAACGGCAGGCAGTGCTACCAATAATACGGCAACGGTAATAATACGATAATTCATCATTTACTTTTTAGGTATTTTACATCCTCTGAATACAGTTCCCCGCAGTTCCGGACCAAAGTAGAATCCAGGCTGGGTAGGCTGATTATAAGCAACATTCTGAGTCGCAATACTGATACGGTAAACAGGATCTTCCAGAAAAGTATGAAACCGGTAATCAGTGGGAATAGTAGAAACATACAGTCTCAGAGCTGTATTATCGGCTGTACGCAATAAGACTTCTTCACGCCAGTCTCCTACAATATCTCCTTGCAGACATGGGGTTGACTTCGTACCATTGTTAGAAAGTGCGCCTTCAAAAACAGCGATACGTTCACAAATCCCTTTTTCCCAATTATATTTGCTGACTACATTTCTATCCAACAATTCACGCAACAAATCACCATCCCACCAGACAGCCATATTAGTTGATAATCCTCTGACTCTGGAAGCAACCACTTCTCCTTTTACATTTCTGATGCCTTTAGAATCCAAAGACCACATTTCAACTCCGGGATGAGTCGGATCAATATCGGCAGCCATACAACGACCTACATCCGTATTACTTTTTATCTGGAATATGACTTCTCCTGTAGCTGCATCCCGAAAAGTAGAGCCATCCCTTCTGTTCTCATGGCAACTCCAGACCTGCAATCCCGGACGGGACGGATCAAAGTGAGTCAGATGCATAGCATCACCATGTCCCATACGAGTAGAATAAAGTCCTGTCCCGTCATTGTTTATCGTACATTGTCCATATACAATTTCATCACAGCCATCACCATCTACATCAGCTACCCGAAGATTGTGATTACCTTGTCCGGCGTAATCTCCGCACCCGGGATTATTACTGTCAAATACCCAACGGTTCTTCAGATTTTTACCATCCCAGTCATAAGCGGCCAATACCGTACGCGTATAATAACCGCGACACATCACCACACTCGGATGTACTCCGTCCAGATAGGCAATGCAAGCCAGAAAACGATCACTACGATTGGCACGCCCGTCTCCCCAATCCATCAGATTGCCACGTTCGGGCACATAATCAATTGTCTGCATCGCTTCTCCGGTCAGTCCATTAAAAATGGTCAGATATTCCGGTCCGGTCAGAATACGTCCCCGCTCGTTCCGATAATCCGCATTTGCATCTCCGACCACTTTTCCTGTGCCATCCACAGCTCCATCACCTGTTTTCATCACTACTTCCGCACGACCGTCACCATCCAGATCAAATACCATGAATTGAGTATAATGTGCGCCTGCACGTACATTACGTCCCAGATTAATACGCCACAGTTGCTGTCCATTCAACTTGTAACAGTCGAAAATCACAGGACCGGTATAACCATCATGGGAATTATCATGTGCATTGGAAGGGTCCCATTTCAGAATAATCTCATACTCACCATCTCCATCCACATCCCCAATGCTGGCATCATTCGGAGCATAAGTATATGCCTGTCCCGACAGAGTAGTCCCTCCTTCGGGACGTACCAACGGAATATTCAGATACCCTACCGGAGCATCAGCCGGCAACTGATAATTGCTTTCTGTTTTACCTTTTATAGCTTTTACTGTATAAAGTGCGGGGGCTGTCCCCTGATAAGAATCCTGAAAGAAAGTGGCGTTTTTCAGCGGATGTTTATTCACCTTTTTACCATCCCGATATATATCAAATGATTCATCCATTGGATCTGAAGATAAATAACGCCAAGAGACAGCGACAGTTGAGGGATTCTCACGAATGGCAATTACGCCGCGTCCTAAATGCTCGCGTTTCAGTTTTGTGAAATCATAGTTTGGCTGGGCTGCTATAGAAGTCGCTATTACCAACAAACTAAAAAAGATACTTGTACATTTCATAGTCTTATCATTAATCAAAGTGTTCTTGTCATTTTTAGAATTACATCATGCAAAAGTAAGCGATATGGTTTATGAATAAAATAGAATATCGTACAAATCTATGTATAAATTGCCTTTTTAATCACTACAACTGCTTTCTGAAGGCATTATGGACAAATTTAAATACTTGTGGACAATATTCCATTGAAGAGGAAAAAAGAATCCTCTATCTTTGCCTGTGAAATTAATCATAGTAGCTAATTTTATTTATAAACAGTTTTTATACCATGAAGAAATTACTCCTCTCATTCATTACAGCAACCCTTCTGAGTAGCATACCTTGCAGTTCAGTCATTGCACAAGAGTTGCCTGCACAAAAGGAGACTTTAGCAACCATCGTAAAGGTAAACGACTACTTTATGAAAAAGTATGCCGATTATACCTTACCCTCGTTTTTTGGAAGAGTTCGTCCCAGTAATATCTGGACTCGCGGAGTTTATTATGAGGGACTGATGGCTTTATACAGTATTTATCCGCGCGAAGATTATTATAGCTATACTTACGACTGGGCTAACTTCCACAAATGGAGAATGCGTAACGGAAACACGACCCGCAATGCGGATGATCAATGCTGCGGGCAAGTTTATATTGACTTATACAACATGTGTCCTTCCGACCCGAACATGATCCGGAATATAAAAGCCAGTATCGACATGGTAGTAAACACTCCGCAGGTGAATGACTGGTGGTGGATAGACGCCATACAAATGGCAATGCCGATTTACGCCAAATTCGGAAAGATGACCGGAGACCAAAAGTACTATAACAAGATGTGGGACCTGTATACTTACACCCGTAATACTCATGGAGAAGCCGGTATGTACAATGCCAAAGAAGGATTATGGTGGCGTGATCAGGATTTCGATCCTCCTTATAAAGAACCAAACGGCAAAAACTGCTACTGGTCCAGAGGCAATGGTTGGGTATATGCAGCCCTTGTACGTGTATTGGATGAAATCCCTGCCGATGAAACACATCGCCAAGATTATATCAATGATTTCCTGACCATGAGTAAAGCCTTAAAGCAATGCCAGCGTACAGATGGATTCTGGAATGTAAGCCTCCACGACGAAAGCAATTTCGGAGGAAAAGAAACTTCAGGCACAGCACTGTTTGTATACGGAATGGCTTGGGGAATCCGCAACGGATTACTCGACCGTAAAGAATATCTGCCTATCGTACTGAAAGCATGGAACGCAATGGTAAAGGAAGCAGTTCATCCGAACGGTTTCCTTGGTTATGTGCAAGGAACAGGAAAAGAGCCGAAAGACGGACAACCTGTAACTTACAAAAGTGTTCCCGACTTTGAAGATTATGGTGTAGGTTGTTTTCTACTGGCAGGTACCGAGGTTTACAAATTAAAATAAGAGCATTATTTATCAAGTAAATGAAAAACAAAGTACTTCACTGTTTATGCTGGCTCACAGCCATCACATGCAGCCTGCAGATGCAGGCACAAAACAATGTTGCTTCCCCTATGAAAGATGTGAATCAGGTGGCAGACAACACATTGGACAGCCTGAACAAAGCACGTACGGCACGCCCCATTGCCGGAGCAAGCCGTAAAGGCAACCATCCGGTTTTATTTCTGGTCGGCAATTCTACCATGCGTACCGGAACCTTAGGGAATGGCAATAACGGACAATGGGGCTGGGGATATTACGCAGCTGATTATTTCGATTCCAATCGGATCACCGTCGAAAATCATGCCTTGGGAGGAACCAGCAGCCGTACCTTCTACAACCGCCTTTGGCCGGATGTAATCAAAGGTGTACAACCCGGCGACTGGGTTATCATCGAACTGGGACACAACGATAATGGCCCTTATGACAGCGGACGTGCCCGCGCCTCCATTCCGGGAATTGGTAAGGACAGCCTGAATGTTACTATCAAAGAAACCGGAGTAAAGGAGACCGTATATACTTACGGAGAATATATGCGTCGTTTTATCAACGATGTAAAGGCGAAAGGAGCACATCCTATCTTATTCTCCCTGACTCCCCGTAACGCCTGGGAAGATAAAGACAGTACCATCATTACTCGTGTCAATAAGACATTCGGTTTGTGGGCAAAGCAGGTAGCAGAAGAACAGAATGTTCCTTTTATTGATTTAAACGATATCAGTGCCCGCAAATTTGAAAAATTCGGTAAGAACAAAGTGCAATATATGTTCTATATCGACCGCATTCATACCAGCGCTTTCGGAGCTAAAATAAATGCAGAGTCTGCTGCTGACGGAATACGTGCTTATGAAGGTCTGGAATTAGCCGACTATCTGAAACCGGTTGAGAAGGATAAGGATACCGGATCGAGCCGCAAAGAAGGACGTCCGGTATTATTTACCATTGGCGACAGTACCGTTAAAAATAAAGATAACGATAAAAACGGCATGTGGGGATGGGGCAGCGTAATAGCAGATGAATTCAATCTGAATAAGATATCCGTAGAGAATTGTGCCATGGCAGGTCGTAGCGCCCGCACTTTTCTGGATGAAGGTCGTTGGGATAAGGTATACAATGCACTCCAACCTGGAGACTTTGTTCTGATCCAATTCGGGCACAATGATACAGGAGCGATAAATACCGGAAAAGCCCGTGCCGAATTGCCCGGTTCCGGAGGAGAGAGCAAGGTCTTTTTAATGGAGAAAACAGGAAAATATCAAGTCGTTTACACTTTCGGCTGGTATCTCCGTAAATTTATCATGGATGTTCAGGAAAAAGGCGCCATACCTATCGTTTTAAGCCATACTCCACGTAACAAGTGGAAAGACGGAAAGATAGAACGTAACACGGCATCCTTTGGTAAATGGACACGTGAAGCAGCCGAAGCTACCGGAGCTTATTTTATCGACCTGAATAAAATAAGTGCTGACAAGCTCGAAAAGAAAGGTATCAAGAAAGCGGCAGACTATTATAATAACGACCATACACATACTTCCTTAAAAGGAGCACACATGAATGCCAAAAGTATCGCAGATGGATTGAAACGAACTGATTGTCCGTTGAAACAGTACTTGAAATAAGAGACAGACTCATCTGAGATTCATAAAGCGGTTAATGCATTTCACAGACAGTGCATTAACCGCTTTCTTTTTGTCACGCCTCAACCTTATAGTCCCAATAAGGATAACTTAAGTTTTCCTTACCAATATTTAGTTCTCCATATACAAAACACTAGAATCATCCATCGGAATAACCTCTTGCATATAGATAGCATCAAGGCTCCAAAGCGCCGCGTCATTTGTACTGATGCTGACGCATTCATCCAAAGGGGCCGGAACTTCGGGAGGAAATAGCGTAGTAATTTGGAAAGGAGGTGCCGGTGTATGTTCCAATCGGGTAAATAAGTCATCCCATGCCTCTCTAGCCATCATTGCATCCCGCTTGTGATAAGCAGCGTATGCCATCAGACGGGAAATCCGGAAACGGCTATGATTCAATTCCCACGCCTTCTGCTTATAACGTGCTGCATGGTCCAGCCACGCATCTTTCCATTCAGGAAGGTCGATCATACGTATCATTTCATTCATCACTTCAAAACCACCCATAATGGTCATTAAATGGTTTGAGGATTCCAGCTTAGAATCGCATTCAGTAGTAATAATTCCCGTTGACGGATCAAAGCCCAACGCTTTAGGTCCGGTAAAAATACGATTGGGCAGAGTCGCTATACTTTTCATCCCGGTTACGATCTTATCCCGATAAGCTGTATTACCAGTACGTTCCCACTCCGTCATCCAGTTGCCGGCATAGGCCAGCCAATCCGGACCGATACGCAGTCGGGCAGGTGCTGTACAAGGATATTCACTACGAGGTTGTGCCAGACGCATGGGATCTAGTTCATATAGTTTTTGATCGGCATCCTTTACTTCAGTCATCAGATCACCACAACGATCATCGGTGGTGAGATAGTAATAGAAACGGTTCCACGCAGCCTGACTGATTCGAGCTTCTTTGGCACCACAACCCCAATGGCTGACGTTATGCCGGCTACCTAACCCTGCATTCGGTCCGATATGGTAAGCATCCACTTCGGCTGTATGACGGGTCATTGCTTCTGCCATACGCCAGATATCTTCACGACCTGTACGCAAAAAGTTATACCACAACCACATATTAGAAGCAAGTTCCGTATTATCCCAGGCAAATCCGCCGATATCATAACGCCACGTATGGCGGACGGGGTCATAAGCATGCATTACATCTCCATAATTCCAGAATCCATACCACTTGTTCTGCTCTATGGCCTTACTATAAAAATTGATATATGCATCCAAGCGATCTTCTACCCGGGAACGGAAAGAAGTACTCCGATCCGGAAGACTCCATACACCAAAAGCCTGCTGCGCATGAAGATAATCCGGCGTAGGCAACAATATCCCGAGCTCAGAAAGCGATTTAGCAGTATCGGCAAAAGCCTTTTTTCCAACATAACCTCCTTGTGGAATAAGTGTCAGCGTAGTAGTACGGGCGATACCATAGGGAGTACTCATTCCGTCCTGAACATCTTCGTAACTGGCATTTAAATCATGAGCTACATTATCGTAGTGACGTAAGTCCATCGGTTCTCCTTCAGGGCTCCATAACCATGCAGTGATTGTTGCAGACGAAGTTTTAGCACCCGATATTTCTATAGAAGAAGGATAAGACTGCCAAAAATCATGCAGGCAAAGTCCTAAACCACCCGTAATATCACCGACAAAAGCATATCCTTCACTACGGGTTCCCGAAAAAGTTCCTATCCAGGGATTATTCTCATTGGCACGTTTGCGGATAGAGAATGCATCTGCAGAGAGCTGAGACAGACGATAGTCGTTCCATGAAGCCCAGTTATCTATTAAGTCACGATTCTTCTTGTCAAAAGTCTCATACGGTGGAATACGTTTGCCTTCCATCTGTTGCTGTTGAAGAGAAAGCTCATCATCCGTGTCAAGTGTCAGTTTGCGCCGTCCCACCAGCGGTTGCACCGGTTCACTCCAAACACCTCCATCAGCACAGGAGAAAGCAATATGCCGGTTATAAAGTTCTTCCCGCATAGGGGCTTCCAAACGAATACCCAAAGCACGAATAAAATCCTTATTTTGATCTCCGTCGTACACAAAGCTATGTACTATCTTGATTTGCTCGCTTCCGGCATAAAAGTAAAGACGGACTACAAACGGAAGCCACTCCCGTCCGGCATCACTTCTGTGAATACCCTCTAGTTTGACAAGCGCCCGTACATTACCGGTACGTTCTACTGTAGCCGATTTTAATCTTCCGGTATAGTTGGTAAAAGCTATTTGTGAGGTATTCTCCAAGATCGGTTCACTTTGAGTATTACAGACAAGGCGTGCATTTTCTCCTACTTTCACTCCTTTATGAAATATACTATCTATCAGAAATTCTCCCTGACGAGGGATGCAGGCGGAAATAAGACCTGTCTCAATACGAATATTCTGTGGCGTTTCAACAATCGCGATTGATGATTTACCGCTACCATCATCGCCAATCTTTGCATTAGCTCTTCCTTTTGATCTTTTCCCGACCTTTTTGAGTAATAGTTTATCAGTATTTCCCGGAATAACTCCGGCTATCCCATTCCATTTCACAGAGCCATCGGGCCAGTAAGCCAATACCCAAGTATCTATCGGAAGAGTCTCACCTCTATCAGTAATCAACTGCAAAGTATTTTCCGGATATAATTCCCCTTCACTGAAAGGAACACCCAAACTTACCGTTCTATCTTGCTGAGGAGTATTACCAATCCAGTGCAATGGAATTTCTGAGATTTCCTGTGGAGAACATTCATAATGAAAATTAGCGATACGAGTCCGGGATAAGGTGGTGCGAAAACCGAACCAGCCCTCTGTCAGGGGGGCGGCATCGCGGAAATCCACCAGTCGCACTCCATTTATATAATAACTAACCCTATTATTTTCATTCGTTATCTTGATATGATACCACTTGTTAGCTTCCAGCAAATGGTCCGCATCCGTATATTCTTTTAAGATTGCAGGACGGGCTTTTGCATTTGTAATAGCCGCCTCATTGCCGTCATAACGGCGAAAACGTGTAGTAGAATTATGATTTCCACCATATCCCATATAGTAGAGTTGTAAAGAGTAACAGTTTAGAAAAATCCCACTACGCCATTTCTCACGTTTCCATATATTATCGGGATACTGAGGGTCCGAAGCCATCCAAAAACAATTCAAGTCACTCAAACGATCGCCCTCAACCTCAACAACCACACATGCGTCATACTCAATGGTTACTTTACCACTCATCTTCTCTTTCCTCCAAAGAGTAAGCCCTTTAGGAGAAAGAATTTCAACCGTATCCCCTAAAAAAGTTACTTTATAATCCGGAGATTCAGATTCTACTTTCCAGTATTTATGAAACTGGCGGGCGTTGAGTCCGGAAGTTTTATTGTTTTGTGCGTTCAATGCCAAAGTAATGAGCAAGAACAAAAGAACAGATATGTTTTTCATGTGACAAATTTAGTATAAGGAGTTCCATTATAAGGAACGTTATCACTGGTTTCACATCACAAAATTAGAAAATACCACCCGAATGATAAATAGAATATCATTCATTTAAATGGATATTTGTTCAATAAACGGTCTTCTTCCAGCAAACAGCGATATCATTGATTGTATTGAAAGTGCCCAATATAACAAAATCGACCTGATAGCCAAGCTTTACTTGATATCAGATCGATTTATTTATCTTCAGTGTATATCTATTTCTGAAACACAAGCTCACCCATACGGTCTGCCGTACTAAAAACAATAGAGCAAAGGCCATCTTTTATTTGCAACACTTCCATTCCAGCCAGTTGCACGATCTCCGGTTCAGCTCCTGTTTTACTACTCAAGATCTCTAACGTGGCATTCGCCTTTACACCAACGGACAAATCACCATCGCAGGATAAAACATATTGCCTTCCTTCCAATACGTTGGTAATAGCAACACTATTGGTATCGATGAACAAGCTCCAATTATTGGCTTTATTCAATTCAATCATGTTTCCCCATACAAAACGCTGATTATCGGTGCTCAGCACACTCGATACCACTACTACATCAAGTGATACACTGTGCCCTTCCAAGTCGGTTACAGTCAAGACCACTTTACCGTATTTCACTCCTTGAATGTATATTAAATTTTCACGATACTTGGCGGTAGCATAGCCTTCTTCAGAAAAAGAAAACTGATATCCACCGTTTCCGCCTTCAATCTTTAGTATGCCTTCACTTCCTTCTTTGATTTGAATGGCTGTACGATCAAGTTTCAGTTCAACAACCGTATCTTCGTCTTTACAAGACGAAAAGAGACTGAGCTGAGATAATATCAAGACAAAAGATATTATATAAATATTAATAAACTGTTTCATATTATTCTAAGTTTATCTGTTTTATCTTTTAAATTTAAACGCAATGGATTTTGTAACGTTTCCGTTTGCATCTTCAATGACTGCTTTCACTTCAAGCACACCACTAAAGTCTGACAAGTCTATTGAGTTCTTATCAAACTCCACCGTTTCTTCACCGTCTACAATCACATACATCTTCGTGAACAATGCCGCTTCGGGGCCCACTACACTGGCTTTACTGCCAACTACAACAATTGTCGGCTTTTTCAACCAGCCAAAATCAAGATCAGTAGGTTCACCTGTAGCAAAGCATCCCATTCCCCAAAAACGTAATTCCGCATCAGTAGTCAGTTTTCCAAAATTAACATCAGGCAGATCTCCATTGGGCTTACGATCTCTCATCAATTCCGCTTCTTCCAGACTGATAAAGTCAGCTTCCACCACTTCCTCACTACCATCAAAAGAGTTGTTGGATACTTCACTCTTCGCCCTGTTCACTGTTACGATATGCTTACTTCCCGATCTTGAAACAAAGGACAGGTTGTTCTTAATAATATGATCATATCCGCTCACATCAGTCGGAGGAAGTGCCAAAGGCAACTCACGGTTTGTCATATTATAGTTTTCTCCACTATTGACAGCCGTATTGCTCTCGAATATGATTCCGCCCAGATGATGATTGGCATAAAAACCTCTCAATCTATTGTAATAAGCCAAACTATTGCGTACTTCATGTTGAGGTATTATGTCAGGTGTAGCTGGAAGGTTATCGGCAGACATTCCGTAACCACCGGCTTTAAAACCGGTACCGTCACCAGCCGCTTCTTTTGTGCCGGGCTTGTATCCGTTTAAGAACGACCAGCAATTGATTATCTTCACTGCCTCAAAACAATTGATGAGATCGAAACCATCATCGCTATTATACCAGGCACGACATCCTTCGAACACATTTCCCGTACCTTTACCTTCACCGGCAGAAGATGAGTTGATGTGACCGCCGAAACCATCGACATTACCACCTTTGCCTCCTTCTGAAACCGAATCATAATTGTTGTAAGCATCACAGTTTAAGATGTGATTATTGCTTCCGCCAAGCAAGTAGAAACCGATTGCCATACCGTCATGCGTTCTCAAATCTTCAAACTTGTTATTATTGGCTCCTTTAACAATACGGAAACATTCTGATTGCGTATGGTCGGTAATAGTGACTTGTGTGCCAATAACATCGAATCCTTTAAGATAAAGATTAGAACCGGTTACATAAAACACCGTAATACGCTGATCTTTAGGTTTTACTTGCGAAAGATCGAAGACAGGTCTCCCCTGTCTATTCGGATTGGCCAGATAAGAAATAGGCTTGCCTGCCTCACCACTTTTATTCAAGTGGAACACACAATGATAAAGTCCGCTATTAGTAGTAGTCATCGGTAGTTGGTCGGCAGGAACCACATAAGTTCCCGGATTGATATAAACCACATCTCCCGCAGCTACCACTTCCTGCACTTTTACTAAAGTTGCAAAAGGTTTATCTGACGTTCCCGGATTAGAATCACTTCCCTCGGGGTCCATATAATATGTCTTTTGTGCACTCATGGGGACTGATAATATCAGTCCCAAAAGTAAATAAGCTATTTTTGTTATATCCTTCATAATTTTCTTTTTTTGATTGAAAAACATGCTATTAATGAGAAGAAGACTTACCTTGCAAGTCCCAAGGTACGAAGTAAGCACCACCCATAATCTTGGCCTTTACTTCCGCTTGTTTAGCCAGATCGGATTCATATTTCTGCCCGACAAAATCTGCTATGAATGAATAGTCATTCCAACGCTTTGCCACACGAATCATAAGCGGATAAGTCTTTCCTTCACAAGGAAACTCCAAGAAGGCTTCTTTCACCAATTCAATATCATTATGCTTTTTGATCTTGTCTTCATCACTCAAACCTTCCAATCTTTGTTCAGCTATAATCTCCTCTTTGATGTCTTCCGGAGTCTGCCACATATCGCGCTTGCCCAGTCCTAAGATACCGCGAACACCATTATCAGCATACGTGCGGCGGAATCCCGCATAAAGTGTTGTCCACAATCCCCAGTTGCAATTCAGTCCTTGCCATTGTTCGCCCAATACTACACCGGCTCCGTAGAAGGGGTCGACACCTGTATTCATCAACACGGATGCCGGCTCAAAACGTCCCATATTATTCAGTGCTTCAATCGCCATAAAATAAAGATCAGAAGTGTGATAAATCATTATATATGTATCGTCATGAGCAACAGTATGTCCGCTCTTTCTAAAGCCACGGTATTTGCGTATCGCATATTCCACATCCTTTTCGATTTCCTGAATAGCTCTGAAACGCGCATCGGATGTTTTAATTGCCGTTGCATCAGCAGACGGATTGAAAGTAGTATCTTCAAAACGTTTTGATCCTGGCACGGAAGCACGCATCATATAGCTTCCGCTACGGTCGAAATGATTCAATAACGAATTCTGTTGATTATATTTATAATCATACATAATAACAGATTCGGTTGCTGTCAGCATCGGCATCTCGGAGTCATATTGCTGACCGTAATTACTCCCGTAACTTCCCGAACGCATATACTTGATATTAGCAACATTTCCCTGATACTCAGCCAAAGCAAAGGTCCTGCTCATTTCTCCAAGAATTGTTGTAGCCGCCTTCTGATAATCTCCTTTCCAAAGTGCGATTTCTGCTTGCAGTACAAAATATCCGGGAACCATCATATTCCATCTTTTATATTCATCGTTTGTAGAAGTAGCCCCGTTAGCAGGATCAAGCCACTCATTCCATGACATATTGTATGTACCGTTTATTCCATCAAAGCCAGTATTCAACAGTTTGTCGCATTCATCGACAAGCTCACTCAAGTTCTTAGGAGTCCGGCTGACGATATCTTTCATACTTTGCATCGGATCATCGAACCATATAGCTTGTCCATATATCTTTGCCAACATGAGATAAGTCCATGTTTTCAACCTCACTGTGCTACTAATCAGACCTCTATAATCATCGTCATCTACGGTAGTGACATGTGTATCTCTGTATTCTTTTGCTTTCTGCAAATAATCATTGCAAGCAATGATTACATCATAATACTTGGCAGGGTCGGCATATGTGTTACCGCTCAAATCATCATCATAATTATAAATGCTGTAAAGGTCAGCCGGTGTATTTTCGGTAGGTTCCAACAGTTCGCCACGCATATCGGTCAGATAAATAGCTTTGTCTCCAATAGCTTGTATCTTTGTGATAATACCCAGAAAACCGGAATAAAGCTCGCTGCCTTCCTTGATATATCTATCACCATTCAAGGTCGTATCATTATTCGGCTCGAAGAAGTCACTACACGAAGCGAACATCATCGCCAGTACCCCCATAAGTATTATTTCTATCTTAAACTTTTTCATTTTCATTAGAATTTTAAATTAACGCCCATTTTCACTGTTTTGGGTTGCATTAGCTTTGCATTATCAAAACCTTGCATATTCTCAGCATAAGAATAAGAGAATTCTGGGTCCATTCCCAGATAATCTGTAAAGGTCAACAGGTTCTCGCCCGTCACATATATTGTTCCCGAACGAAAGAAATTCCAAAGTGTTTTAGAGAAAGTGTAGCTGAGTGTCACGTTCTTCATTCTCAGGTAAGAAGCATCTTCCATCCAGCGAGAAGAGAAATAGCTGTTGCCCACAGGATCTTTCCATGTTGCCTTCGGCATATCGGTCTTCTGTCCTTCCACTGTCCAACGGTTTACGGCTGCAATACTCTGGTTGTTAGTAGTAGACATAGCCTCCAGTTGTTGTCTGACAGCATTGTATGCGATGTTGTCTTTTGAATATGAGAACTCTGCAGAAAGTGCGAATCCTTTGTATTTCAGTTGTGTATAGAAACCTCCAAAATAAGAGGGAGCAGCACTGCCAAGAAGAACACGGTCTTTATCGTCGATGCGGTTATCGCCATTCTGATCTACAAAACGTACATCTCCGGCATTATAACGACGTCCGGTACGGTTGCTGAGATTTGCAGCGTCAGCTTCAGCTTGTGTGGAGTATACTCCATTTGCCTGATAACCGTAGAATTGGTAAGGAGCTTCTCCGACACGGTTGACCATCTGCACACCATTATCGTAACTCAACACGATTTGTTCCTCACCACCTAATGACTTGATCTTATCTCTGGAGCGAGAGATGTTTCCACCTACGATCCATTCGAAATCACGGGTACGAACCAATGAGGCCTGCACTGCCAACTCTATACCTGTATTCTCTAACTTACCTACATTCGCATAATAAGGAACCGATCCATAAACAGATGAAAGAGGCATAGCAGATATCATATCGCTGATTTGATTATTGTAATAATCAAAAGTTAGGTTCAAACGATTGTTCAGTACAGACAAGTCCAGTCCGAGATTCAAAGAAGCATTCTTCTCCGGTTTCAATGATACGTTCGGGATATTAGAACGAACGATGGTTGACAACTGCATGTAAGGTACTGTGGAATAATAGTATCCACCCATCTGTGAAGAAAAGCGTGAGTTACCTGTCAGTCCGTATTCGACACGTACATTCAGCTTATTGAGCCATGTAACATCGAGAAGTGGTTTCCATCCTTTGCCCAGCAAGGTTACTCCTACTGACGGATATGTATAGAAACGGGCAACATCCGTACCGGTAGAAGAAGCTGCATCAACGGCTATATTCACAGATGCCTGTACCATATTATTGTAAGTATAGTTGGCATGTCCGTAGAAGTTTGTCCAGTTCCAGCTATTGATATAACCCAAGAAACGTCTTCCGTCAGTCGTGCTACCCAATGTCTGGTAGAAGTCATTACCGGTGTTGCGTCCTTCTCCTGCATCATATTCGTTTTTAGTAGTCATCAACTGCCATCCGGCTATTGCATTCAACTGGTGAACATAATTAAACGTTTTCTTATAACTGGCATTCAAGTTGGCAAAGAAGTTGGTCGTTACAGCTACTCCGTCGCTTACCGCATTATTCCGCACACCGTATTTATCACTTAGCGGTACTATAGTAGCTTCACTTGCTCCAGGGATAAAGAGATGTTCGTTATCGTAATTATAATACAAACCTACTGTTCCAGTTAGTGTCAGTTCTCGAAAAGGATTGTATGCGATACCGGCTTTCATATTCAGATCATATTGGCGATTACGAGAATCCAACGTATTAATGATAGCTAAAGGATTGCTGACGCTGTAATCTCGACTCTTGCTCCGTCCGTAGAAATGAGATGCGTAAGTTTTCAGTGTATTTCCCTCGCGGTCTTTTTCGTATGGACTTAGGAAAGGAGATCTTGCGTAAGCTGCCAATATAGGATTCGTCGTAATATCCATACCCTGCGTCTGATAATGTCCGTTCATATAAGCTAAACCTACCGTTGCAAAAATATTCAGTTGTTTATTAACCAATACATTAGCATTCAGTAATGTATGAAAACGTTCCATACTTGTATTATCCATCAGACCATTCTCGCGATAATACCCTAACGACAGGTCGTATTTAGCAATATTGTCACCACCTTCTACTCTGAAAAGATGATCGGTGGACGCTGTGTTCTTGTAAATCAAATCCTGCCAGTCTGTATTATTGTTATACAAATAGTTGTAACGTGGATCGTTAGGATTCTGCATGAAGGGGAAATTTGTATAGAAGTTCTGCGGATCCTTAGAAATAGTCATACCCATATCTGCCAGATACTGCTTGTAATCATCCAGTCCCATCATCGGCATCCGCTTATCGTTCCAGTTGATTCCGTATGATCCATAGTAACTCACCCTAGTCTCCAAGTCATTAGATGCGGTACCGTCTGTTTCAATCAAGATTACACCATTGGAGCCCATTGAACCATACATAGCTGCTTCCGCACCTTTCAATACAGTGATATTCTGTATATCCTGCAAATGATAGAACTGAAAGATATCACGGGTAAAGCCGCCAATCAGTTCCGAAGGTGTTTTATCAGGCATATGAGGTACTCCGTTTATCACAATCAGAGGAGCGTTATCACCAGTCAATGTGCGGATACCGCGCAAGTTATAATAACTGCCTTCTCCCGGCATACCACTACTGCGTTTCATTTGCAACCCAGCAATTTGTCCTGTCAATGCACGATCGATCTTTGTCGTACCCAACATAAAATCTTTTTTTGTGATATTGGTAGCTGCTGTATAATCTTCCAGCTGCATTTCCCCTTCCCGACGGAAGGGAAGAACCATCGTTTCATTGTATTTATATTGATTTTCCGGAATCAATGTAATTACAATATTCGGTCTTTCTTTTACAAGCTGCTTCACTGAGAAATACCCCGGAGCCCATACGGAAATTTCCTTGGCCTTTGAAAGATCTTTCACTTCAAACTGGAATGTACCTTCTTTGTTTGTAGTAACATTCATCGTGTCTAACACTGTGACAATGGCACCTTCTACCGGTTGATTCGTCGCTGACAAAATCTTACCAGTCAATTTCTGCCCTCCTTGTCCCCATGTATTTGCCACTCCACATACGAGTAGCACAGAAATATTAAGTATTTTTTTTATCTTTTTCATATCCTGTTTATCAAGGTTAATACAAATCTACTGTTGGGCGGAAACACCATGTAGTCGGCTCCATTTCACCTCTTGCCCCTTTCGTAAATTCAATCGTAACTTCAAGTTCTTCGGTTTTATCAAATATGACAACTCCAAGATCCGTAGAACCATCACGGTCATACCTGCTATCTCTATAAAGCTCACTATATCCACCACCGCCACGGTCATGATTAGAGCCTTTCATTGTAGAAGATGGAATAGGACCACTTTCACATTTGGGAATCTTCTTCCCATTCAAGTAGAATGTTGCATTCACTTGCGAACGAGAACCATTAAATCCCATATAGAAATTATATGACCCTGCAGGTATTTTGTAAGGCACTGCAGTATAACCGGTAGTCGAAGCTTTGTCTTCTACTAATCGATAGCATTTGAATTTAAAAATACCAGGTTGATCAGTGTCAACGACCCACAGCATCATAGATCTACAGTAAATAGCCGGCAGCCATGGCTTTGGCTGATTTGCACCCACATATTGTTTCACACGATTCATTTGTACATTCTCACCAATATCTTTCAGATAAGTACTGATGTAATTATATCCGGGATAATAGTACTTTTTATCTTCATCCGTCAATTGGTCAAACGTTTCAAAACGTTCCTTGATTCTCCAAATCAATATCTTGTTGGTCGGTATTTTCAGTGAAGTTATCTTATAAGCAACACCGTTACTCAACTCTACCGGATTATCAAGATCTACCTTATTTACTGTTGTACGCCATTGTTGATCAAAAACAGAATAAAAGTCCTGCGTTGAAGCCGGATCACTCTCGTTATAAATAAAATCTTGTTTTACATACTTTTTACTAAAAAAAGCAGTCTGGAATATCCAGTTGTTCAGAATAGAATCTTCACGTTCCATATTCCACGATTTCAACTTCTCTTTCGCTTCTCTCAGTGCATTCTCTATCAAGTCATTAGAAGGTACCAGCAATGTAGCAGTAATGTTCTCTGAATAAAGGTCTAACTTCTTATCTGCAAAATACTGACTCTTTTCTGTGAATACAGAGTCATATACCGTATTTCCTGTCTTATCAATTCCTATAGGTGTACTTGCGGCTTTATCAAATACTCTTTGCGTACGGCTCAACACCATTTCTTTAAAAACAGAGTAATCTTCGTCCGGCAAATCCTTCAAATACTCTATCAATGCTTTAGGAGTATTAATATAATTTTCCAAGTCATAAATGTAGGCATTATTAGTTTTAATCACCTTCTTCACTTTCGAACCATTGAAATAAATTCCCGGTTCCATACCATCCATCGGTTCATTGTAGATTCTTACGGTCACATACTTGCCGTTCCACATCAACAGGCGTTGTCCGTCTTCCAGATTACTGGGGGAAAGAAGAGCATCTGTTATATGTGCTTCCGCCTTAAATATTTCTTCAGCGGTTGCCTGTCCTTCACTGCCTTCGGCTTTAGTAGTTACCGATTGATCGGTATTGGCAATAGATTCATTACCTACCACCATGATGGTGTACATCAGGTTTTTCTCCTGCCATGTTCTAATCACACCTGTCTTGTCGAACAGTGCATACATGTTACTATAATCCTGAGCTGTCTTCAGGAAATCAGCTGCCGGCTCATCTACAGCTTCAATCTCTGTATTTTCAATCACCGTATCCCACTTGGAATAGTGCGAATCCCAAGTATCCGTACAGGCACAGAGTCCAATTGAAACCAAAGCGGATGCTATGATATATCTAATTTTCTTCATGGTTATTATTCTATTACAGGTTCAAACAATATATAATCAAAATACATACGGAATTTATTGTGCGAACTGGCTGCGGGATCTACCACAACTACGTTCAATGTATGAGAAGTCGTCGTTGTAAATTCAAACAATGTTTCTACTCCACTCAGGTCCGATGTCAACGGTGTATTGAAACAATCTTGCACATCCCCTGTCTTTCCATCATAAATACGTTTGTTATCGCCACCTTTAAGTCGTTTCGAATCTAATCTGAAATTGGTCAAACCGGCTTGGCTGCCCTCTTCTCTCGCACCGATAAACTTCATTGACGGATCGTATGCATAGTATAAAGTGATTCTATATTTTCCGGCTAAAATAGGTGGAATAGTCAGGTCCAATGTACCGTTGTAGCCGATATTAACTACCAAGGCATCGTTGTTCATCAACTTAGTCCAGTTGCCCGAAGTGCTGGCTCCCTTTGTGCAATACGACAGATAACTCCAGTCGCTTGCCAACGTGCCACCAGGTCCCATTTCGATCTTATAGGACGAAACTTGCGGAACAATTTCTTGTCGGCCAATGAACTTGGTGAGTGCTGTATACGTATCCGCGTCATCTCGCGAAACTTGCTGATAAAGCTGCCCTTTTCCCTTTGCCGCAATGTAAGAAGACACTTCGGGGTAATCGCAGAAATCGAAGATTACAGGTATCGGCTCAAATTCGGTTTTCACGGGCAGATATCCGTCAATCGGTTGGATATATCCGTTCTTCACGATCTCGTCAGCTTGTTCCTCAATAAACTTAACGCCGTCGTTCAGTCCGCTTTCGGAAATCAGGATCAAATCGTTTGTAGCTTTGGTGTTCAGCATCTTTCTATATTCCCACGTTTCTCTGTCGAAAGGTTTGGGAAATGTACGAAGAGATTCAAGGGTGCGTTCACCGTCCATAATATGATAGGCCATAAACCGGTTCAGTTCGTTATTGGGAAGCTCGTAATCGTTGGCCAAAGCCCCCACCTTAGCAGTCAAATCACTAAAACTGTTGATTCCTTCCTTAGCAAATATAGCATCGGATACGGCAAATACGGTGAAGTATTTCCGCAGTTCAACTCTCATTCCTAACGGACCTTCGAGTACAGAATTGACTACACTTAACGAATCGCTCCATGTTGTTTTCTCCAGCGCTTCACAGAAAATTTTATAATTCCCTTTCTCTACAAGTTTTGCGTAGATAGTTTCTACGGCAGGACTCAATACATCATCGAGTACATATACACGACCATTGGCTGTACGAATAGCTAACTCGCTGACATGAGCTTCCTTATTAATATAGATAGATTTATCACCACCTTCACTACCAAAAGAAACTTTCAACGCATCTCCCGAGAGTGTTCTACCCGGCAGTTCACCGCTTTTTACAAAATCCTCCCTGTCAATAGAGTCGTTAATAACATGATATGTAGCAAGAGTACGGGCATATTCATATCCCAAATCTTCGATAGAAGTGACTCCCTTCTTTTCGTAAAAGCGAAGAACTGCATCATTAGTAGGTGCCAATACTGTGAAAGCATCCTCTGCGCGGTTCACAGCATTGAACAAATCTCCATATTTCAAAACTTTCACCCATTCGGAGAAATCGTCCGGACGACTCTGGAGATAGGTTGCAGCAGGTTGTACATCATATACCTTAAATACCGTATCCTTGTACGGATCATCACAGGAATAACAAGTGATGCACAAAATCATTAAGCAAAATCTTACAATATTCTTCATAGTATATATTAATTTGCAGTTACATCATAATAAGGATTCTGTATTAACATCGGGTTAGTGTCAATCTCACCCTGATTAATAGGCAAATACCATGCATCGGTATTCTTCAGAACCGAACGTATCCAACTGGCACTCACCGTAGAGTTATTCTCAATGATCATATTGATAAACTGATCTTTATATTTAAAATTCTGCGATCTGCCGAAGCGTAAAAGATCATACCAGCGTTTGCCTTCCGCAGCAAATTCAAGATCACGCTCCTGCAACAAGTATCCGAGCATATTTTCTTGTGATACGGCATTCGTCTGAACACTTAGCGTGGTAACGTTGGCACGGGTACGTATCTTATTGATAAGTTCTAAAGCTTGTGCAAAATTCGCTTCTCCACCTTTCCAGATCAATGCTTCAGCTTTCATCAACAATACATCTGCCATGCGGTAGAGTATCCAGTTGGCATCTTTATAAGAACGTGTTGTAGACAATCCGTCCTTACCGCCGATTCTGAACTTGAAGGGAAGATAACCTTCCGTATTGGAGTTACCAATAACAGTTCCCGAAGAAAGAATAAATGTATTGCCATAACCACGAACGGTATTGGAAGTCACCCATGTATCGGTTTGTTCATCAAACAAACGTTTACACATTGCATTCGAGAACTGAAGAGCGGCGACAGTAGATTGTGTCCAAGGATAAATATTCGATGGAGATGGATATGTACTCGCTGTTGCATCATCATCAGGAGATTGATTGCGCGACTGATCAAAATTCAGTTCAAATATAGAACCGTTGCTGTTGCCCGGGAAGAAGATGCTGTACCATTGTTCCGGGTCTTCTACAAATGCCGGACGGAAAGGGGAGGTCGAATTAATCAGCATATCGGCATATCTCACACAGCCATCATAATCTTCGCTCCACAAACACACGTCTGCCATCAATGCATACAATGCCCACACAGTGACACGTCCTTTACTCATGCCGGTCCAGTCTTCATCGTCATACATTTCTTTAGCGGCTCCTGTAGAAAGTGCATCCTCAATGTCCAGTTTGATCTGCGCAATAATCGCTTCTTCCGAAGATTTGGGCACATCGACCGCATATTCGTCCGTCATGTAGGGTTCCACAATCAGGGGAACTTCTTTAAAGTTGCGCACTAGCGTAAAATATGTCCAAGCCCGCATAAAGTAGGCTTCAGCCATGTTTGAGTTCATTACTGATTCATGATAGGTCTCATCCTGCCTCTTTACTTCCGGTGCATATTTAATAATGGAGTTCGCCACATTCAGTATGGAATAGAAACTCGCCCATTTACATTCGTTTGATGAAGAGGTCAACTGGAAATTCTGTAATTCCTGTTTTGACTTACCCGAATATGCATAAATGGATGCCCCGCGAAGTTCGCCCCAATAAATTAACGTAGGAACTGTCAGACGCATATTGTGGTATCCTTGTGCAAGCACCTCTTCCACCTGTTCCTTTGTTTTCCAGTATTCCGGAGATACCTGTTCGTTCTTCGGCAACACGTCCAGCCAATCATTACAACTGGAAGTCAGTAAAGTTGTTCCGGCTATTACTATGTATATTAATAATTTCTTCATGTTGATATCGTATTAGAAACTTAAGTTAAAACCAAAAGTATATCGTCTGGATACAGGCGTCGTTGCACCATCAATTGCAAGATCTGTCGGTCTTGACGGAAGGTTTACTTCCGGGTCCTGACCAGTATAAGAAGACCAGGTAAACAGATTGTATCCTGTAACGAAACATGTCAGTGAAGTGATACCCATCTTGTTGCAAATGCTTTTTGGGAATGCATAATTCAGTGTCAACTGTTTCAGACGAAGGAAGGAAGTATCTTCCACAAAACGGTCAGAACCTAAAAAGTTGAATCCTTCGCCATACAATGCACGCGGTATATCTGTAATATCACCTTCGTTTTTCCATCTTCTCAACACAGCCGTACTCTGATTGGCATTACCGTTCATAGACTCATTATTCATACGGGCCGTATTCACGACTGACTGTCCGAAACGTCCGTGGAAGAAGGTGTTGACAGAGAATTGTTTGTACTTAATAGTCAATCCGGCACCACCGGTCAATGTCGGGTTGGCATTTCCCAGATAGACGATATCATACTGGTTAATCACACCGTCATGATTGATGTCTTCATACATCGCATCTCCCGGTTGACAGGTTGCTGTCAAGTTCTTCATCACGATTGGTCTACCTTTGGCATCATTCATTACTTTTCCTTCCGCATCACGTGCGTATGTGGCATCCGTGTTCTGATATACTCCCTTGTAACGGTATCCATAGAACGAACCGATAGGACGTCCAACCTCTGCACGGGCAGCGTATTCTCCATTCTTTGGCGAGTAATTCTCCTGTACCATATTGGCAGGCAGTTCAGTAATCTTATTCTCATTACGGCTAAAGTTCACATAACCGTTGATGCGCCAGTCTTTGTTCTCAAATAAAACAACATCTGTACGGAACTCCCAACCTTTGTTCTCCATTTTACCCGAATTGAAATAACTAATCGATCCGAAACTAGTCGTTGAAGGTAGTTTGTAGTTCTTTTGCAACAAGTCTTCCACCGTCTTATAATAATAATCGAATGTAAATCTCAAACGACCTTTTAATACAGAAGCATCCAAACCATAGTTATATTCGGTAGAAGTCTCCCATTTCAAATTATCCAACTGCATACGAGCTTGCTTGGTGGCCGACATATTCATATAGTCTGTTCCCTTCACATAAGCACCCAGATAAACAGAAGCACCGCTGGGAGCACGTCCACTCTGTCCGATACTGAAACGGAATTTCGCTTCGTCCAACCATTTATCTCTTGCCGTTTTCATAAAAGGCTCATTCTGGAAGTTCCATGCAAGACCCACAGCAGGGAAGTAACCCATTCTTTCATTACGTCCCATAGCAGAGTTACCTTCGGCATTGAGAGATCCGTGTACCACATAACGATCAAACAAAGTATAGTTCAATACTCCTACAAAAGAGACATTACGTGTTTCCGATTCGCTTGAATTCATGTCGCTGATAGTAGTTCCCACTACCGGATCGGAAAGATCAGAAGAGGCATTACCATATACTTCGCTATTATAGCCTGAATTGACATACTGACCAGTACGAACTAATACATTCGCAATGATATTATGTTTGTTATTCCAGTTCTTGATATACATCAACTTATTCTCTGTCTGTAAAGCCAACTGGTCGGAATAAGCGTCTGCACTCTGATTAGCATATTTGTTAACTTGTTCTACTCCTGTCACTACTTGTGGGAGGAAACGACGTGTTTTAATGGCACGCATATTGATAGAAGCCCAACCTTTATAAAAGAATCCCGGCATTATCTCATAATCGGCACGGAATGTAATCTTACCTTCGCGCTGTACAGTTCTGTTGATAGCTTCATGTGCCATGGCAACAGGATTATAGTTACTCTTTCCATTAAAGGATCCTTCAAAATTCGGATCATGATAAGTAAAGTATTCATCGGTCAATGCACCTGTCAGGTCGTTTACTGTAAAAGGTGATTTGTTCGGCATTTTACTCAATGCCTCCGAACGGATAGTATTAACCCAGTTCGCATCCGTATTGGTCTGTGAATAAGAAAAATCTGCACCGAACTTTAACTTATTAGAAAACTGATAGTTAATGACCATTGAAGTATTCAAACGGTTCATAGACGTACCGATAGTAGTACCGATATCACTCATATATCCTAACGAAAAACGATAAGTCGCTTTTTCACCACCACCGTTCATTGAAAAACTGTTATCAGAAACCAATGCCTTTTGGCGTACATAATCCAACCAATTGGTATTTTGGTTATATTCATCATAGTATCTCCAGTCCGGATTGTCACCGATTGCCGGTGCATCAGATAACATATTCAGATATTTATTTCCCGGATTATTCAGACCGATGTATTTGGCAGAATTCCAGATAGATTCCTGCATAAGAGAAGTATATTCCTTACCGTTCAGCATCGGAATAGTACTCGGATCCTCCTTCATCGTCCATTTAGAGGAGAATGAAAAACGAGTTTTACCAACCGTACCTTGTTTTGTCTTAATAACCAATACACCGTTAGCACCCTGAGTACCCCAAATAGCAGTAGCCGACGCATCTTTCAATACTTCAACTGAGGCTATATCATTAGGTGAGATATTTAAAAGGGCACCTAAGTCTTCTTCCGTAGCTGTGCTAAAATTGAAGTCATCACTGATTTCTGTCGGATAAGGCACACCATCGATAACAATCAACGGATCAGAAGATGCATTCAACGTACTTGTACCACGGATTCTGATAGCACTACGGCTACCGGGGTCTCCTCCCAAAACAATATCCACACCACCCAACTGTCCTTGTAGAGCTTCCTCTATGGATACAACAGGCGCAGCAGCAATCAACTTTTCCATATCGACTTTCTGAGTAGCCGAAACCATTTCTTTGTCCGAAATACCCAAATCATTTCTATTTAACCTACGGGCTGAAACGACAACTTCATCCACAGCCATCGATTCTGACTCCAAAGTCACATTCAAGAGAGTTTGCCCCGTATACTTTATACGCTTTGTTTTCATTCCGATGTAGGAATAAACAATCGTCAGATCTTTCTCTCCTCCAGGGACTTTCACATTATACTGCCCGTTCAGGTTTGTGATACCACCACCCAACGAACGGTTCTGGTTGTTTACTAGATTGACATTTACACCAACCAGTGGCTCGGCAGTTTTTCCAAACAATTCGGTAACCGTACCGGATATAACCTTCTGTACCTGCCCTGCCATTTCTATAGAACAGGACAGAAAAATGGCTACCAATGTATAAAAGACTTTATTTGTCTGATTCATGATTAATTAGATATTCAGTTAATTAAAAACAGCGTCTATCAGGTGGAAAGCACCGTCCATAAAAGCAAATGGGAAATTCTCGTATGATACTACCTTACACGCATTTCCATACCGACCGGTGGTTTGATTCTGCAACTGCAAGGTAATAGAAGCACCATTATCAGTATACTTCACAGGAATATTATTGCTGTTACGATACTCTCCCGATAACCAATCGGGTGATCCAAGATACGGACAGCCTGATGCAACCGGAGCATTGGTAGGCGTAAAGAAATAATTAAGTAAATATTCTCCCAACAAGCGTTTGTTTGTAACCTCACCTTGAAGAGTGGGCGAAGGTAAACTCAAATCAATCGTACCTTTCACTCCCGGAATCCGGTCATTATCCAAAGCCTCTTTCAAAGCTTCATTAGTCGGAATGAACCCGATAAGACGCCCTGCCAATCGATAATCCCAAGCAAGTACACCGTCTATGGTAGCAAATATTTCAGCCTGTCTCATTAAATAGGCAAACACGAAATTGGGATATTTCGTTTCCCCGATAGAGGTTAACATCGTCTTCAGGCTTGTATATTCCAATCCATCCAACTTTCCGAATACACCAAAATCACTTTCATATTCATATACTTTTCCGTTTGTCCACACACCGCCACCATCGTTGGTCACCTCTTTCACTTCAGTAAAAAGCGTAGGAATCACCGTTTGCGGATCTTGCCCTAACACACTATTAAACACGTAGTTCGTTGTCATCTTTCCGTCTTTTATAAACCAGTATGTTCCGCCATCCTGAGTAGCATGAACTGCCCAAGGAGCGTTAAAATTAACTTCACCTACTACGGTTCCGCCACTAACGATTCTTTTCAGATCTGATGATGATACAGCCACATCGCCATCTTCTCCGGAAGTTGCCAATGTATTGCCTACTCCATCAGACATCAGACGCATATCACTGATTTCATATCCGCTATTTTTAGTGATCAACATCGTATAGTTGGTTGCAGTGGTAGTATATGCAGCCATCTGATTACTCTGATAGATAGCATACAACGAAAGCAGATAATCTCTTTTAAGGAAAGACGGTCCCATTACAGTGCTGAATATTTCAGGCATCGGGAAATTACTCAATCCGTAGAAGCTGCCGTTCACGCAGATGCTCTTATCTTTCACATCGCTCAACTGGAAATCATAGTGTGAACCCAAAGAGTTGGTTATTCCGCTTATTTCGTCTGGGAATACAATAGATCCACCATATACTGATTGATAAAGTAATATTTTGGTAATCAACGGGTCCAAATCGGTCAAAGAAGAATATCCTCCAGCTTTCCAATATTTATTGAAGAAAGTATTTAATGCCTGATTGGACGGAGCAAAGATACTATAGGATATAGAAGCCAATTCCGGATAAAGACGGAAATTGGAAGTCGGCCATTCCAAAGCAATATTGGGAAGTCCGTTTGACGCATGTTCATGAAGGAAGAGACTATCTACTCCTACTGCATTTCCATAATCGGCAGACAAGTCCTTATCATAGGTATAAGTACTGTATTGGCTATAGAAGTCGAGGAAATCGGAATAATCTGATTTCTTCTTCAAAACATCATAAATAGTTTCCAATGGTTCCAATACTCTGTCTACATTATATATATAGCCATTGTTTGTTATGATTTGGTATTCTTTAACGCTTGCATTCGACACATTGAACCCGTTATCTCCCGTCCATGTAGAGTTAGGATAGAAAAATTCATAATTCTTCTTTGCATCTATGCCTTTAGATGCAAAGATGTGGTGAGAGAATACAGGTAAAAACCGCTCCAGGTGATAGACGGTTACTGTGTTTTTTGTTGCCGGATCCACTTCCTTCGTAGTAGGGCTGGTACTGTGTGTGCGAAATTTGTAATACATACCCGGTTGCAATACACCCAGTTCATCATCTTCATCGTCGTCTTTGCTTGTTGCACTGTCCTCGGGCCGGAAGTTCTCGAGATCGGTTTTACTATAAGAATAGTAGATTAAGTGATAACCAATCAATTTCTTCAGATCATCTGTCGGTATGTCCTTGACTGAAACATAACCGTGTTCCTCCAGATAAGTGGTAAACGCATCATTGTCCGGAGCCATGACAGTTGCGACACTCTTACCATCAAGAATAGGCCTGAAACCTGATAGCTCTGCTGCTTCCAAAAACATGGAGAACTTACCTCCATATTCATTAGAAAGAACTTCCCAAGCTGTACCTTTCAGCCATGCCGGTTTTTCATAGTGTTCATCCATCTTGTCTTTACAGGACAGGAAAAAGGAAGAGAGGAACAATAGTAGCAGCAAATGCCGCTTTCGAATCATTGTATTTCTCATAATACTAAAATTATATTAAGTTATAATTAAAAATCTGCTAGAAAGGGAAATTGGTATCGTGAATAGCATAAAAGACTTACATTCGATGCTAACGACTGCATAGATTTGCAGACATTCATATAGATTTGGTAGTTCTTCATAATTATATAATCCAATTAAGTTAAACAAAAGTTAGATTCTGTTTTCAAAAAGTACTTTATTATAAATACCTGTGAAAAACTGTTGCAAACATAGCGAGTTAGTGAAGAAATACCAATGAAGAATCGTACAAAAGCATGGAAAATACCGTCTTTTGCACGGAAATCCATGCAATGAACTCATTTTTTAATCATGAAACAAGATTTGGAGAGCATTTTATTCCTTTTTCATTGTATGGAGGATAGTTATTTATAAAACAAAACCTTAAAAGCAATATGGCAAATTTTTCAATTGTAATTGTGCCGACTAAGAAGTTGGCGAATGGCAGGCATCGGATAAGAATAGCAGTAGCGCATCGGTCTAAGACTAGATATATTCCGACTCAGTTTACGTTGGATTCCGCAAGTCAGCTAAAAAATGGCAGAGTTGTCAGACACGAAAATGCAGTTAACATAAATTCGTGTTTGCGTAGAACGATCGATGAATACGAAGAAATTCTTGCTTCCATTAGTTATTTATCTACAATCTCATGTACTGAACTGATACATATTATCACTTACGAACAAAAGAAAAAAGGGATAACTTTTCAAACAATAGCAAAAGAATACTTGAGTTTCATGGCAGGGGAAGAAAGACGAAAATCTTATAGCTTGTACAAAATAGCAAGTGAAAGATTGATTAAATATATGAAAGGAGATTTTCCTTTGGTTCAACTAACTCCTCTTCATATACAAGAATTCGCAGAGTACTTATATAAAGAAGACTTAAGTGATACGACCATAAGAATCTATCTGACTCTGATAAAAGTAATATTGAACTATGCAAGTAAAATGAATTATGTAACTTATCACATTCATCCCTTTATACTTTTTAAAATGCCAATAAGTACTGTTAGGGATCTTGACTTGTCAATAGATGAATTAAAGAGTATTAGAGATGCGAAATTCTTGAAATCATCCTTGAACATAACCAAAGATATTTTTATGCTTACTTATTATTTAGGTGGGATTAACCTGAAAGATTTATTAGAATACAACTTTAAAGATAAAGATTATATAAGATATATACGTCATAAAACTCGTAACAGAAAAAAAAGGGCAAATGAAATCGTGTTCTCTTTGCAACCTGAGGCAAAAGAGATTATTAACAGATACCTGTCGAAGGAAGGTAAACTTAGATTCGGAAAATATGTATCTTATAAACAGATATATAGTTTAATTTTCCGTAATATAAATAAGGTGGCGGAAATGTCTGGTATAAGCAAGAAGGTCACTTATTATTCTGCTCGAAAAACATTTGCACAACATGGATATAATTTGGGAATACAAATCGAGAAAATAGAATACTGTATAGGACATAGTATGAAAAGCAATCGTCCCATTTTTAATTATATAAAAATAATGCAAGAACATGCAGATAAAGTATTCAGGGAAATATTGAACCAATTATTATAAATTTATTCTGCTGTAAGGTATATCGATTTGGTTTCAGACTAACTACTTCTTGTCTTTTTAGTTGCTTATTAATTGTCCACAGGCAATCTCACGTTTTTCATAATACACTCACACACAAATATTTTGCTCAAAGTTATTAATCTAACTTTTGTTTAACTTAATAATTAAAGCATGAAAAGCAACAAAAAAGTTATGGCATGTATCGGTACGGACATCATCCGAAGGCTGGTCTTCTTCACTTTACTCTTTTTTTTAACAACTGATATCTATGCCCAGAATAAAACGATTTCGGGTACAGTAATCGATTTTACAGGCGAAGCGGTTATCGGTGCTAGTGTATTAGTTAATGGTACATCTAACGGGACCATTACAGATATGGATGGTAAATTCTCCCTTTCTAATGTACCGGCGAAAGGTACAATTACCATCACCTATATAGGATATAAGAAACAAGTAGTTTCTGTGGCAGGAAACACTGTTTTTAAAATTACCCTGCAAGAGGATACTGAAACTCTTGATGAAGTTGTTGTAGTAGGTTATGGTGTACAAAAAAAGAGCGATGTAACAGGAGCTATGGCTAGTGTGGGGACAGAACAATTGACAGCACGCCCTGTAAACAATGCTTTTGAGGCTTTACAAGGAAAAGCTGCCGGTGTGGATATTACTACAAATGAACGACCGGGGGCCATTGGTGAAATCCGTATTCGTGGTAACCGTTCGCTTACTGCCAGTAACGATCCGTTGTACGTTGTTGACGGTGTGCCTTTGATGTCTGCATCAGCAATTGAAACATTGAATCCTCGTGATATCGAATCTATTGATGTTTTAAAGGACGCATCTGCAACCGCCATTTATGGTTCTCGTGGCGCTAACGGTGTTATTATAGTTACAACCAAACAAGGAAAAACTGGTAAATTGACTCTTGACTATTCGGGTACACTAACTGTTTCAAACCTAGTCGATAGAGCACCGTCTATGAGTGCCGGCGATTTTGTTCAGTTACGTCGATGGGCTGCATATAATCTTGATCCGGAGACCTATGCTCATCCTAACTCTCCGACGAAAGAAAACGATATGCTGATTTTTGATAGTCCGCTAGATGGCCAAACTTCTCGAAATAATGTATTAAATGGATGGACAAATGACAATTGGAATCCCTCAAATATTGTAAATACCGACTGGACAAATTTTGTAACCCAAACTAGCCTCTCACACGAACATACGTTGAGTGCTAGTGGCGGCACTGATAAGATGAGTGCTTATGGATCATTCGGTTACTTGAGTAATAAGGGTACCCAAAAAGGACAATGGTTCAATCGTTATACGGCTAAATTGAGTGTCAATGTAACCCCTGTAAAATGGTTCTCCATGTCTGGTTCTGTCAATGTATCATGGAGTGAGCAAGATTATGGTATGTCAACTCTGGGAGGTCGCAGTGGTAGTGTACCCGATGCTATTTATGGTGCCGCTAAATCTATTTATAACATAGCAGTTCCTTATGATACAGAAGGTAATATTGTGATCAATCCGGGTGGTGAAAGCGCTGTGTATACCGTTATGGATGAATGGAACCGTAGTACACAACAATCTCAGACAATGCGTGCTTTGGGTAATTTTTCAGCTACACTTGATTTTGGTGAAATGTGGCAACCACTAAAGGGGTTGCGTTATAAAATTAATTTTGGTCCTGATTTCCGTCACTGGCGCGAAGGAGTATATATTGATGGTACTTCTGCACATAAAATCAATTCTGATGGTAGTGAGGGAGTTAACTATGCGCGTCTTAAAAATCGTAGGGACTTCTCTTGGACACTTGACAATATGATTACTTTTGACCAGAATTTTGCAGAGAAGCATAAAGTAGGACTGACTTTATTACAGACTGCATCTGCCTGGAATGTAGAAGAATCTTCTATGTCGGCAAATAAAATCGCAAAATCTTCATTCTTGTGGAATGCTTTCGGCAGCATAGATTTGACCAATACAGACCATAAAGCTGCAATGAGTTCCGGTATTACAGAACGTCAGCTGACTTCTTATATGATTCGCATGAACTATGGCTTTAATGAACGTTATTTGTTAACCGTTTCCGGTCGTTGGGATGGCGCTTCTCAGTTAGCGGAAGGGCATAAATGGGATTTCTTTCCATCTGCAGCTTTGGCTTGGCGTATCAATCAGGAAGACTTCATGAAAAGTATTCGCTGGATTGATAACCTGAAAGTACGCTTAGGTTTTGGTACGACAGGTAATGCCGCTGTAAGTCCGTATGCTACTAAAGGTGATATTACTTCTATTTATTTACCTTTTAATGGCATAGATAATCTTCTCGGTTACACTACTAATGAGCCGTATTATATGAAAGATCAGCTAACTATGGCCAATACTACATTGGGGTGGGAAAAAACAACTCAATATAATTTGGGTATTGATTTTGGGGTTTTAAATAACAGAATCAGCGGCAGTATTGACGCTTACTGGTCGAGAACAAAAGATTTGTTGATGAAAGCCAATATTCCTACTTTAACAGGTTTTCCTAATACATACGCTAATATTGGTGAAACAAGTAATCATGGTATCGAGATCACTTTGAACGCAATTCCTATTGATTTGAAATGTGGGTTTATGTGGGAAACAAACTTCAACATAGCTTATCAGAAAGATAAAATTGAGGAGTTAGCTTATGGAAAGAATGACATGGTAGATAATACTTGGTTTATCGGTGAATCACTGGCGGTACATTATGGTTTCGATAATGCCGGTATTTGGCAGGATACCCCCGAAGATCGTGCGGAAATGGAGAAATGGAATGCCAATGGATATACTTTCACACCGGGTAACGTACGTCCTAAAGATCAGAATGGAGACTACAAAATGGACATTAATGATCGTGTGGTTTTAGGAAATAAGAATCCGAACTGGACAATGGGCTGGAACAATAACTTTAGCTATAAAGGTATTGATTTGGGAATTACCATGCTTGGTCGTATGGGATATATGGTTTCTACGGGTGGGGAGGCTCTTACAGCACATTCTAATCAAAAGGATATAAGCTACTGGACACCGGATAATACAAATGCAGAGTTCCAAAAACCAATCTTAGCTCAGGCAACCTCAGGCTCAGGTGATGAATTTTCCAGTTTGCTTGGTTTTAAGAAGGCTTCATTCGTAAAGGTTCGTAATATTTCATTGGGTTATAATTTCCCAAAAAAGATCTATACAAAAGCCGGTTTGTCACGCTTAAAAATGTATGCGCAGGTAGTTAATCCATTCAGCATCCATCAATCAATTGATTGGTATGATCTAGACGTTAACAAGACATACTTTAACCGTAGTTTTGTTTTTGGTCTTGAAGTTAGCTTCTAATTACTGATTATTGTGTAATATATAAAATTGAATTTTATGAATAAATTAAAATATTTCAAGCTCGGAATGACAGTTGTAGCAGGTCTTTCTTTGGCTTCTTGTTCCAGTGACTTCCTAGATGAAAATCTAGATACCAAGTATTCAACAGATTACTTTGAGACTCCTGAAGGTCTTGAATCATTAGCTTTATCTTTATATGGGAATATCCGTTGGCATTTTGCTTATGAATGGGCCTATGGTACTACTTTATATGGAACAGATGAATTTACTAATGCCAATGACTTAACGAATGAACCTTGGAATACTTATGATAACCGATTGGGACCTATCAATTGTACTCCGGAAACAGGGGCGGCCAATAAAAATTGCACTGCTCCGGGAGCTATGTGGGACGAATTATATTATGGCATATCCTCCTGTAATACAATTATTGCAAAAGCTGATAAGATAAATGATGAAGTAATACAAAAACGTTGTCTGGCTCATGCATATTTTCTTCGTGGTTACAATTTTTATCGTTTAACGGCCCAGTATGGTGGTTGTGTACTTCAAACAACTCCTGTTGCAGGTATTGTACGCAACTTCAACCGTTCCTCCGAGCAGGAATGTTGGGAACAAGTCATTTCAGATTTACGTCAAGCATATAATTTATTTGAAGGTGAAAATTTTACTTATGGCAAGGGGATTACATGGACAAAAGCCACAGCTGCTCACTTTCTGGCTAAAGCTTTATTGTTTCGTGCGTCAGAGCGATGTGATGCTTGGAACAACGCAACAAAAGAGGCTGATTTAAATGAAGCTATTGATGCTGCTTCATACGCAATACAGGCTCGCGGAAGTAAGCTTACAGAGAATTATAGTAATATATATGCCGACTGGACGGGAGTGGATTGCGCGGCAGAACAGTTGGATGAAATTCTGATGGCTGCCGGTTTCAATTCAGATCCATCTACACAGGGACGATTTGGAAATGTAACTTACAATTACTACCAACCTCAATTTGCCGCCCTTTCAGGAGGTTGGGTAAAACGTGGAGTATGGATTGGAGGTATGGAATTTCAACGCTGTCGTCCAACAGAATATACATATGCAGCCTATGACCATGTAAATGATGCTCGCCTATGGAAAACCTTCAAAACAGTATTTGGCGTAAATACAGTAGCAGATAAAACCAAAGGAGTAGAACTGGGGGATCCTGCTATTGTTATGATTTTAAATACCAAAGATGACCATACTTATGACAATTATATTTTCGGTGCCAATGTACAGAATCCTACTTGGGTGGATGGAGAAGGTCGTTTGCCTGAATGGAAAATAGGTCAACGCCAGACTGCAACTACCGGAAGTTTAACTTCTAAAAAAGGTCAGTGGATACCGGCTTCGTCTGTATTATATCAAAAAGGACAGTATGTAGCTCCTCAATTCAAAAGTACCCCCATCTGCAATTTTTATGCTGGTGTCAATAAAGCGGAAGATGGGACGCGTACGGCAGAGAAAGGTGACTCTTTCCGTGATGTTATCATGGCTCGTCTGTCTGAAACTTATTTAATTCGTGCTGAATGTTTCGTACGCAAAGGAAGATATAATGAAGCGATGGAAGATATTAATGTAGTACGTCGTCGTGCTCAATGGAAAGATGGAGAAAATCGTTCGTTTTATACGGATGGCACTCAAGCTTTCGAGAAGAATGCTTTAAACACAGGTTCTTCCGCACAGAATTATATCAATTCAAACCTGAATATGAATACTTATTATCTATCTAATCCTAAATTGGAAGTCACAACATCTTCTTCTGATTTGGCGTTAAAGACATTCCCGTCTAATTTACCTGCTGAAGATGAAGCTATTTTATCTCAGCTAGGTGTATCGGGTGACTATCAACGTGCATTGCACTTTATTTTAAATGAACGCACACGTGAGTTGATTGGTGAATGGCAACGTTGGGAAACTTTATCACGCACAGGAACATTGATTCAACGTGCCAAAGCATTCAATCCTGAAGCAGCAGTTAATATTAAAGCTAACAAGCATGAATATCGTCCCATTCCACAATCATTTATTGATGGTTTGTTGAATGATGATGGTTCGAATTTGACTGAAGAACAGAAAAAGTCTTGGCAAAATATAGGATATTAATCAATAAGTTTGTCGCAAAAGGACAATTCGGCAAAGCCACCGGATTGTCCTTTTCTTATTTTATGTTCATCAATATGATGATTATACATTTTATATAGAATTTCGCCATTCTTATTGTCACTTGTCGCCTCCTCTTGACAACAAACTAATTATCAACACCTTACAATTTAGTCACTCGATACACCGTCCCCTTATTCGTATGTTTGCAGGGAATCTTCTCCTTCTGAAGCAGCCTTCCGAAATGGTACGCCTTCCCCGAAGACAATGTGATAGTCGTTCTTTTCTGTAGATAATCCAAAATCTCTACCGGAGACAAGTACTCCCCTTCCCCATCCTCTTTGGCAGCTTTGAAGTAGCGATAGAACAACTGAATAGCCGGCGGAGTCTGTTCAAACTCCCGGTTAGCCTGTGTCAGGATAGCCTCATCCTTATCATCAAACCAGTATCGTTCGCCATGATAAATTTCGTACATCGCCTGCGCATACAATTGCTGATAATCGATAGGACGTGCCGTATCGATCGTATCCTTTACTTCAATGCAAATAAAACGGCGGCTGCCGGAAGGATCGGTCAATAAGTCCTTTTGATTGCTTGTTGCAATAAATGAAGCATAACGCTGCAACTCCTGCACCGAACTTCCATGCGGCTTACGAAGATTGACTACCGGCTTTTGCAGAATATGCTTCAAGAAGCCTTGCTGAGTCAAAGTCACCTGATCGAACTCATCAATATTGATCAGCGCAAAACGATTCAGATACATTTCCGCATCCCGTTTGCGGCTGAAATCAATACTATCCGTATAATAACCCCGAAGCTCAGGCGGTATCAAGTCCCGGCAAAATGTGGATTTACGTGTTCCTTGTGCACCGACCAGCAATGGTGAAGTACTGTTCGCATGCTGTTTGTCAAATCCTCTCCAATGCGCCACCATGTTCAGAAACCAACGGTGGAAAAGCATTGTCCAGTGTGGATTGTCACAAGGAACCCGACCTGCCAACTCCGCAATACGGTCCTTCTGGTCCCAATTAGGAAGATGGAAGATAAACTCTTCCAACGGGTTGTAGACAGGGACACGGTTGGAATGCAAGTAACGGTCCACATCCCGGTCCCACACTGCGATTCCTTCACTTTGCGCATCCAGCAAAATACTGTTCTGTGCTCTCTTGTCCAACGGACGGAAACGGAAATAAAACGAACAGCGCTCCCTGTATTCCACTTCACTCATCTGAGTATTGTAGCGAAACTCATAACGCCGGTTCATAAATTCTTCGGTCTGCATATTGAGATACTGCTCTTTTGTCAGACCGCCTTTCTTTCCGAACCCCTTGCACTCCTGATACACATTCCCTATCATCTCACGAACCAGCACCGACTGCCCGGAATCATAATACCGATGTATGGTCCGCCTGACCACCTCTTCTTCGGGAATACCGGAAAGAAAGCAGTTCTCCGCCAGCCTTACAACCATCGGTTGCAAATCATCATTCCGCCTCCATCCTTCCTCCATCGACTGAAAAGTTTTTCGCAAGGCAGCCTCATACATCAGTGCCAGCGCATCTTCTGCCGCATATCCCGGAACAGCGCGGTTCAATGGGGATTTTTCCGTCACCGTTCTCTCCCGATAAGTCATCTCCTTAGGCATCCCAAACGGTTGAGAAAGATAAAAAGGCACGGCGTTCTTCCGATAGAAAGGTGCCGGATCATAACTCAGCCGTGAATACTGCTCCAAAAGCGGCTCTTTCAACTGGATATCGAAAGGGATCTGCGGCTGATAACATTTCACAGCCAAACGATAAGCATGTGCCTGAAACAGTTCCGCTTCTTCCTGTGTTTGCGGCAATGTTCCGTCCGGACGGGTAAAAAGCGTCCATATCTTGACTGAATTTCCGCTCGACCCCATATAGGCAAACATCGTTTGTGGCAAGTCTGCCGCTTTTTTCTTGACCAATTCCACCTCTACCTTTCCAGCCAACGGGCCAACGGTCAATTCAACGATACCATTATAAACTTTCATCCGTCTCACGCCATTGACACGCCCGAAAACGGCAGCGGGCATTATTTTAGGAAGCTTTCCGGCAAAGCTGCAAGGCTCTCCGGGCAAAACAAAATGCAGGGCTTGGCGTAGTCCGGTCACCGGGCGAGTCTTCGTCTCTGTTTTTATCTTCTCCATCAACAAGTCAAAATCTAATACACTCAGTGCTTCAGCGTCTTCTTTTTCCCTGATTTGTGTGATCTTCATTTATTTTCTAAATTATTTATATATATCCTTCAAAGATAGGCATAAAAAGAAGAGGATGCAACCTTTTCAACAGTTATTATTTGAAGTATATCCATTCCTTTTCAACTTTGTCTGACGTACTGGAAATAACGGTAAATAAAACGTTCATTAACTTGTTTCGAACGTTAGATTAATGTATCTTTGCAGTGATAAGAAATCGTTTTACGTACATGGTCCCATCGACTCACGTACGTGATCCTTCGGGTTCACGTATGTAGTCCGAACGGTTCACATACGTGGAACGAAAACGTGCAACTAACAAAATATATTAGTCGAGCCTTGCCTGCATGTTAAGGTTACTAGTCTTTGTCTTAATACACGCGGTATCAATTAAGTAACACAGGGCATTAACCAACAAAAAACAAGTAACGCTATGGCAGCAGATTATGACTTTCGGAGAAAACCGAATGAGAAAGGAGATGAAGAGCTCCAACCATTATATCCTCGTATTGTATCTAAAGGTACCATTGATTGCAAACGACTGTTTCGTGAAATATCCGAAGCGTCCACCTTTACCGAAGGTGACTTGGCAGGTATCATGGTATCTCTTCAAGAAAAAGTATCTTACTATCTGAGTGAAGGGTATCACGTGAAATTAGGAGAAATCGGATATTTCTCCGCAAGCTTGAAAGCACGTCCGGTTATGGATAAGAAAGAAATCCGTTCTGTCTCTATTTCTTTTGACAATGTCAATTTCAGAGCTACGAAGTGGTTTCGCCGACGAAGTTCGGGCACGGTGACCCGTGCCAAATTCGGATTTCAGGAATCATCAGATATGTCGGAAGAGACACGCCGCCTGCGTCTTGAAGCATTCTTAGCTAAAAACCATTTCATCACCCGTAGGGAATACAGCGGATTAACAGGTTTATTGAAAGGAAAAGCACAGCGGGAACTGAATCTTCTGGTAGAAAACGGAGTTCTTAACACTCGTGGGTATGGTAATCGGATTATATACTTAAAATCTGAAAATCAGCCTATTAAATAAGAAAAGTATAAAACAGAGGTGATAATAGAAATGCTTGAAAATTCTATTATCACCTTATTATCACTTCCTATTATCACTTTTTATTTATCATTCTCACCTGATTACTAAACATTTATCTATCACAAGTGATAAGTGACAATAGAAAGAGACTTTTTTTCTATATGGGATTGTATTCAGTAAGTAATATTGTTTTTCTCACAATGAATCATCTATTCACCTACTTTCTGTTTCAAACGGAAAGTGGACAACACCTTCTTGCCGGAAGAAATAGTCACAAGGAAATCATAGTCTTCGGCTTTCTCAAAATTAGCCTTAGTCACAAACCGTACATCTGTTTTTTCATACGGTGTCAGAGGCGGCACTGTAGCAGAAGCTACTTTTATCATCTTACCATCCTTCTTATATTCGATCTTTACCGAAGCCTTCTGTGAGCTGACCTGTCCAAAGTTCTGCACTTCAATATTTCCTTCCCAGCCTTTATCCGATTGGACAAAAACAGGTGCACGTGCCGACAGGATCGGTTCAATATAATCAATGTAAGGTAAACGCGCATACCCATACAGCATTTTTCCGTTCTTATATTTCCCTATCAGTTTCGGAGCAAATTCATCTTCAGTCATTCCGTTTCCTTTTCCATCGAAAGTCACGATCAGATCATTACCATCTGTTTCCGTTTTCAGCAATTTACTTCCCCTGTCGTAATTCACTTCGGTGGAAGCACCAAAACGCAAAGAATTCAGATCGATATCGGTTTGCGGATTGAAGCCGTCTTCTGCTTGTATTTTCAATCGGATGGTTTTAGTTTGGGCTGTTATGGGCTTTTTGTCCAAGATAGTCAACAATACTCCCGGGTTCAGCGGAATACTGATATTCTTCGAACTGTGATTATCGAATGGCTTATCTTCATTCTTCAGCGTATCGATCACAGCAAAATTGGCTTGAACAGCACGTCCGTACTTATCCTGATACATTTTGATACGTTCGTACTTGAACCAGTCTTCAGCGCGGCCATCTTCGTGAACAGCAATGCCCGGCATATACGCTTCTCCGGGATCTGTAACCCAGTTTACACCATCTTTGGAACGGAGATAGAAAGCTATGCGCCCCAACCAGTCATTTACAATCATATGATACTGAATATGGTCACGCCAAATGACAGGATCTTCAAACCGTCCTTTCACATTCGGATAAACACGGCTGTCCGTCAACTGGTTATATTCCGACAAGCCATCCCGGCTGATCCAGATTCCACCGCCACGACAAACCATAATATAAGAGCTGTCTTCCCGTTGGGCAAATGACAGATTGGACAATCCCTCTATAATCCGGCGATCGCGGGCATTGAAATCAAACTTTCCATATTCCCATTTACCATTGATATCATCAGAAACATAGCGACCGTTAATTACGTAAATGACATATCGCCCGTCTTTTGCTCTGAATATTTCAGGATTATGACCTTTGCCGATAATATTGACAGGTTTAAAAGGTCCGGTCAAGTTATCGCTTACCGTATTGAATACCCATGAATTGCCCCACTCCATATGTCCTTTTGGGGAAGCTTCCAGCCAGCCGCAGACCATAAGATGGTATTTTCCGTCTTCTCCTTTGCGGATATTTCCGCCCCAGTAAGACCAGATGCGGTCTTCAATGCCATTATCAACATATCGCGGACGCACACCGGCGGTTCCCCACGTATCAGATGACAGCTTGTTTCCTTTCATTGGTAAAAAGCGATCCATAAAGCGGGCACCATTTACCAGCTGATCCCACTCTTTAGGGCGCTCCCGTTCCGTCACTTGTGAGAAGGTGGCATTACTGATGAGCAACAATGCCCCCATTAATACTAATTTAAGATTCTTTCCGTACATATTTTTCTTCTGTTAGTTAGTTTGATAGTTCGTTTGATTTACACTATAGTATAACGGCAAAAGTAAGGCAATCTCCCATTAGTCGATAATAAGAAAAGGGAAAAAGGCACGTAATGCTTTACGTAAATAATACCAATACACTGTAATGCCTGATTTATCACAGACGCTAATTATATATGGGGATTATTATTTGTCTTCCGATATTCAGATGGCAGTACACCGAAATTCTTCAGAAACTGTTTTCGAAAGTTACTGATATTGTTGAATCCACTGTTGTAAGCCGCTTCACTTACCTGATACCCCTGCAGGATGAGTTCCGCCGCTTTTTCCAATCGCATTTTATTAATGAGTTCATTGGCAGACATGCCGGTTATACCCTTAATTTTCCGGTAAAGTGTAGAACGGCTCATTCCAAACTCGTTCATAAGAAACTCAATGTCGAGACGGTCATCTGTGATATTGGCATTGATAACAGCGGCAAGCTTGTCTTCAAACTTCTTATCACGTACTGTGGGCTGTAACGGGCTTTCACCGTTTACTGTGTTTGCAGACTGATTTTCTGGTCTGTGCACTGGGGTATGAAAACGAATTTCTCGTTTTTCGGCCGACATGTTTTGTCTGCGCCCATGCTTTTTTATAAACTTTCCGGCAATCAGAAGAATAGCCAGAAGCATAACGGCACAGGCAATCCCCGCCAGCCATGAATGCCATAAGGGGGTAATGACGTTAAATCGAAACTTTGCCATAGGGGCATCATCGAAAGAATTGTTGCGCAATCGTGCCTTCACCAAAAAGGTATATTCACCGGACGGCAGATCATTATAGCTCACTTGGGTAATGTTCCCTGCCTTATTCCACGAATTAATCCACTCTTTATCGAATCCTTGCAGCTTATATTGATATTTAACATTGTCGGCTTCTGTGATATCTTCTACACTGAAGGCGATAGTGATGGTGTTACAGCCTTGTGGCAACTGCAAAGAGTTGTCGTTTATATCAACAGCTTTCATCCCCGTGTTGTCAGCCGAAGTTACCTTTACAATACAGGCACGTATTCCTCCTTTCTGTGTATTTATAGCCTCTGCCGGGCTGAAAAAGCATTTTCCGCCTTTGAAGTCAAAGCTTATCCATCCGTTTTCCCGAATCATGCCACCCTGCGGCAGAAATGAAACTTGTGGCACCCCGTCGCGTTGATCATAGTTGTATATCTGGTTTTTCTGATGATCATATTGAGCCAGTCCGCGTCCATGACTCATCCACACAATTCCATTACCGTCTATACAAATGGCCTTCACCGTTCTGTCATTAAGCCCATGATTCTTTTTGATATACTCAGGAGCGGTATAACTGCCGTCTCTATTCAGTGTGACAGTCGCCAATCCACGATAGGTGGCAACCCATAATCGCCCCAAAGAATCCATGGCAATATCATTGATGAGATTATCGTATTTATCATTGCCGATACTTATAGGTTGCCGGGTTCCGTCATTATGATTCAATATCAGCCCTTTCCCATCTACAGCAGTCCAGCGTCTTTGCCATCGGTCGATGACGGATGGTGCTTTTTTCTTGCGAGGATTGGATTCTGCTTTGGTATGTTTACCATCGACATCATCATAAACAATATGAAATACATTTGATTTCTTTGATACAATCAGTACCCCTTTACCATTTGTAGCCACCCACAGGTTGCCTTTTCGATCTTGAAGAACAAAAGTAACGTCACTTGCGGAAACCTTCTCTTTAAGCAGTTCTTCACTGAGTTCACCGGTCAACAAGTTTTTCCAGTTTGTGTCAGTTATCACACGAACCTCTTTCAATGCAGTTTCAAAAGTGGAGCAGGATATAACGGCTGTTTTACCGAAATAATCACAGATGCGTATTTCATCCTTTACCGTATCATAGGCAATTTTCGTTACGTAATAGTGAGAATCCTTTTTAGAGTCCTGAAAGAAGGAATCAAAACGGTAACCATCATAACGGCTTACACCAGCGTCGGTGGCAATCCAAATACAACCACGGCCATCTTGTGCCAACATACTCACATTATTGCTTATCATACCGTTTGATGTATCAAGATGCATTATCCTATTTCCGGACATTGACATCATGACAGATGCGAAAAGAATGAGTAGTATTGTTATCGTAGCTCGTTGCATGCCATGCGGTTATTTATTATTCAATGTAAAATTACAGATAATAATTTGAAAACAGAAAGAAAAAAGGATGCTTTTGTGTCAAAAAGAGGCCATGGTTGTTTCGTTTGACCTGTTTTATGCCATAGATGAAACAAATAAAGGCTGCCACCATTTGATAGTATGGTATCTTTGACTCCGGATAAACAAAAAACCAAGAATTATAAATCATGATGTATTGCAAAAAGAAACAATCCAGAGCAAATGCTGTGGACATGAAATTCAGGTTCATGTTGGCAGCCTTGTTTTTCATCAGTGCCGGTATGAGCCTGTCGGCACAAAAAAGAACCGATGAGTATGCTACGAAAAGTTTGAACGGAAACTGGCAGTTGAAAGTTATTAAAGGACAGAATTGGAGCAGCTTTGCCGACTTCTTTCAACCCGGATACAACAGCAATGAATGGCAAACAATACCCGTCCCCGGCAATTGGGAAGTACACGGATTCTGTAAAGCTATGTATGACGTGCCTGATACACTGACAGGCTTTTACCGTACCCAATTCACTCTGCCCCGACAATGGCATGGAAAACATGTAATCCTGCGCACCGACGGTGTGCTGCATGGTTACGAAGTGTGGATAAACGGCCAAAGTGCAGGCAAATGGACTTCGGCGTTCAATACCAACGAGATTGACATTACGCCTTATATAAATAGAGATGGTGACAATACACTTGCCATGAGAGTGGACTCGCACAGTAAAGGATTCGACTTTGACTGTAACGATGACTGGGCACTAATGGGAATCTTCCGCGATGTTTCACTCATTGCAGTAAGCGATGCGCATATCAGTGACTTCTGTATTACTACACGTGAGATAGCCCCTCAAGCAAAGATACATCTGAAACTTGCGACGGAATCGTTCTCCGGAAAGCCCCTTGACGGATTGACAGTAGACATCACCATCAACGACCCGCAAGGACAGCAGGTATGGGCACGATCCTTTGATCATCCACGCATGATAGAACATGATGTGATTATCGATAATGCACAAAAGTGGACAGCCGAGACACCGAATCTATACACCATCACCTATACCTTGAAGGACCATGATGCCACATTGCAGGCTTATGCTCACCGGTTTGGCATCAGGACGGTTGAAGTAGATGGAAAGATGCTTAAAATCAACGGACAGCAGGTGAAGCTGCGCGGTGTGACCTTTCATGCCACCGACCCCTGGACGGGTAAGGTGATCAGTGATGAACAAAACCTGCACGACCTGAGGCTGATGAAAGCAGCAGGCATCAACTATATCCGTACGAGCCATTATCCGCGTGAACCGCGATTTTATGAACTCTGTGACTCAATAGGATTCTATGTGATGAACGAGATACCCATGGGACGCGGCGACGAACATCTTAGCGATCCCGATTTCCTCGACAGCATGATGGAAAGGGGAAAGGCAACCGTAATGCGCGACCGTAACCATGCTTGTGTGACGATATGGAGTATCGGTAACGAAAACCCGATAACAGACCAGACCCTGCTTGTTGGAGAAGAGGTAAAGCGAATTGATCCCACACGCCCCATTTGCTATCCCCAACGTGGCGGATACTTTGGCAGCAACAAATCAAAACATCCTAAATTCATTGATATCTTTGCTCCCCATTACCCTAAGTTAGACATTGTAGAACACTACGACAAAACCATAAAGCGTCCGCTGATTTTCACTGAATATTGTCATAGCCTGGGACAGTCGCTCGAAGATCTGGACCGCATGTGGGCTATCATAGAGCAGAGTGAATGCCTGACAGGTGGCAGCGTATGGGAATGGGTGGATCAGGGGATGGCTTTCCAGCCATCGGCAAACCATTCTTTGAAGGACGGAAAACGTTATGGCTACACAGAGGATGTATTTACAAGTGATGGCAGAGCATTCAAAATGGAAGGCAACAAAGGCACTGACGGCATTGTTTATGCTGACCGGACTCCATTGCCCAACTACTATCAATTACGTCATGTGTATGCACCTGTCAAAGTCATTACCGACACATGTACATTGGACATGAACCGAAAAGTGGCCGTCAAAGTAAAAAACAACTATGATTTCCTTGACCTTGCCCTGGCTACCAACTTCATATGGACTTTTACAGCCGATGGCAACGTGATTGCACAAGGTGAGAAATCAGTCGCTTGCCAACCGCACGCCATAGGGGAAATGACTATCGCCTTGCCCGAAAATATCAGTATTCCTCAGAATGCCTTGCTGCTGATCACCTTAAAAATGATGGAACGACAGAGTGGAATGTGCGTAAACGAACATACGGTATATTTAGGCGGTAACGTAACAGAACGCCTGAATGGAGCAGGATTGCCAATGGCTGCAGGCACAGATGTTTTGCAGAAACAGCCGATGGTAAGGGTCGGTCGACAGATTACGCTTGCCGAGAAAAGTAAGGCGCGCAACCGTATAATAAAGCGCTACCTGAAACAACCTGCTGTAAAAGGAACCAAGATAAGCTATGCCGATGATGAAATTACCATCAAAGGGAAACTAAAGACAAACAAACAAGGAAACATTGCGTTTGCCTACGATGTTACATCACTCGCTGACAAAGGGAAACTACTAACCGAATCAGGCATTGCATTCTTATTGGACAAGAGTATAGACCGTGTACAATGGATTGGTCAGGGACCTTATGCTGCCGTACCGGGACGTAGTATTACCGGTGACTACGGTATCCACTCGCTCATGGCCGACGATCTTTACTTCAACGGCAACCGCATGGATGTTGAAGCAGCACTGCTCACCGACAAAGACGGTAATGGTGTGCTGTTAACTTGCCACAAGGGAATGGTTAGTTTTGAAAATACAGACGAGGGAATCGTACTCACATACAATGCAGCTGTTTCGGGATTCGGGCCAAAGTTCGGAGCCATGACCGCTCATTCGGTACTCACCGATGAGTGCGGCAAGTTAAGTGGAACGTTCAATCTTTACCAAATTGACGCAGCCACAGTCCCGGCTGTCATTAATACCCTGTTTGGTTCTCCTCACGACGTGAAACCGGCATTCAAGCCATTTATCACACAATATGATACATATAGCATGCGGTTCCGTGACATATATAAGACGCACACTAACCAATAAATGAGGAAGTTATCATTCACGGACTGATGGATATTGCAGGCAGTACACCAGCCCATTTTATCATGAACGCCCGTTAAAAAGGGATGCCGGATTACTTGACAAGGGCTGCTCCACATAAATGAAGCAGCCCTTACTGCAGTTTTCGGTACTCTGAGTTACTACATCCGGACATTCAAGAAAATGGTTCGGTGTAATAACTCAGAGTACCAATAAAGCATTACCGTTTTTTTATAAAAGCAGACTCTATTTAGTACAGTACTTTTTTATTTGATCGCAAATTTGCTCCATCCCCTTGACGGAAGGATGCCCGCTCTGTTTATCAATATCATGCAATTCGATGCAATCCATACCGTAGTGTTTGCAGATTGCTCTGACTGATTCGTTGAATTCTTCTTTCAAACCGGAATTCAACAGGAAGTAGATTTCAACATTTGGATAGCGGTCAATCATGTGGTCGAGCATATAAGCCATAGCGGGTCGGAATTGGTACAAATCCTCTTTGGTCCATCCGCCGTATTTATATTCTCCGAGGGGAGCACCCGCCCAGCAGTCATTTGTAGCACCAAAAATAAAAATGATATCCGGACATCCCAGTTCATCCATACGAGTAATAAAGGAACGGTCGGAGTAATCTGCCTGACGGTATCCAGTATTGCAAATAGTAGCTCCCGAAAAAGAATTATTGACACAAAGCCGATAATCATTCTCTTTGATAAATTGATGCCACCAAGTTTGTCGTACAGATACAACGTCAGTCTTATGCCTCGGAATAGTATAATACCATATACTATTGGTATCAGGCTGCAAGTAACCTTCGAATGTGGAATAGGAGTCACCCAGAATAGAAACTGACTTTTTACTTTGAGCAAAGCTTAGACTACTACATAGCGTAATTATGAGCAAAAATACACAGGACTTTCTCATCTTTTATTTTTTATGAATATAATTCGTCTTATCAATATTCTTTCATCAAGCAACGGACAAACCGCGGCTCTTTTGCCAAGTCACCCTGTGTCTTTATTTTCACTTTCCCACCCGGTATCTGGAAATGCACTTGTTCAAAGAGAATATCACGTCCATCGTCGATCAAAACAGTGGAGTCTTTACTCTGAATTGTGATATTCTTCAGCGTAAAACCTTTCACATCTGTCATCCGTATCAATTTATCGGTCTTTCCCATCAGGTTTTCTATCAAACAATTCTCTGCCGGAGTTTCGGGGATACCATTCAAATCAATAAAGCAGGAGGCTGATTCAACAATGATATCACGGGCTACGATATTCTTGAAAGAAGGAGTCAAAGGAGTGACGGGAAGAGCCGGCAAACGTTTAGCCAAATCACCGACATGCTTTTCTTCTCCCAACATGTCCCACCAGAAAGCAATTCCGGCTAGATTCATCCGGATACGTTCGAAAATCAGATTCTCGCCGCCACCTCCGCGACTACGGCGGGTCTTAAAACGTACCCCGCTCTTTGTACCGCTGAACACACAATCGTGTACATAAAGATTACGGATCATGGCGGCAGTCTCACTTCCGCAAACAACACCTCCCCACCCTCTCTTGGCAAGGCAATAACGTACGACTATATTTTCGGAAGGTTTATTAACCCGGAGTCCGTCTTCTCCACGTCCCGATTTCATGGTAAAGCAATCGTCGCCACAGTCTAACGAACAATATTCTATCAGCACATTTCGTGTAGATTCAATATCAATACCATCCGTACGTCCATGACCATGAGACTCCACCGTCACGCCACGTATGATCACGCCGTCACAATAAACAGGAACGATATTCCAAAAGAGCGAACGTTCCAGCGTAACTCCTTCGATTAACACATTCCTGCAATTTGTGGGAGAAACAAATAGAGGTAAAAAGACCGGTTTACCCTTTTTGCCATCTGCAATCCGTGCTTTCACATCCGGATTTTGCTCCACATACTGCTCTATCGAAACGGAACACTGATGTTTCCATATTTCACAATCGGTCGTGGGAGCTATCAGTTTCCCATGACCGGTCAGTGCTATATTTTCCTGATTATCAGCATATACCAATGCTCCTAATGAATAGACTTCAACCCCTTCATAACGAGTCAGGACAACAGGCAGATAATCTTTGATGTTTCCGCTAAAATGCAGTTCCGCACCTTCTTCCAAATGCAGGTTCACATTACTCTTTAACTCTATACGGCCGGTTTTCCAAACTCCGGGAGGTACCACTACTTTTCCTCCACCTTTACGGCTCACTTCGTCTATCGCTTTCTGGATTGCTTTAGTAACCATTTTCTCTGGTTTGGCTCCTGTTTCCACGATGGAATATGTGAGGTCTTTAAAGACCGGACGCTTCATTTCAGGCATCGCAAAAGGAGCCTGAACGGGGGCTATTTCTTCTGTCACAAGCTCAGGCCCTACTTGCTCCTGCAACGGTATATATTCACGTGTTTGTGAATGGACGGATAGCACTAAAGGAAAAACCAGCATTCCCAGCAATAATCTGTTTGAAATTCTCCGGAATGGATTATTAGTTAATGTGTTCATCGTCTTCTTTGTTTTCTTTTATTTAATGGTTTCCTGATATTCAAACCAGTCATATGCTGCCTTGTTCTTGGATGGCTTTCCATTACTTGTCGCATAGACTCCAACCCCCGAACCATTGAACTTATTAAACTTATTGTCCGAAATTACTTCCAGCGTTTGGGTTCCACCGATATTCGTCATATTATCGATTGTTTCGCCAAAACTAAAATCAACATTCAATCCGTTTGCGGTAACTTTCAGATAAACGTCTTTCTTTGCATAAGGAATGTGGCTTACGACTTCCTTTTTACCCAAATGCTTTTTAGTCAACACAATACCGGACTTGTCTTTCATCAGTGTATAATATCCGGCAGCCGTACGGTAAACGACCAAGCCCGCCTGTTCATTTTCTTTTTTCGTCTGAAACTCCAGTTTAGTCATTGCTGTGAAATCATGATGTTTTATCTTCTGTACAATCATGGCAGCATTCACCAGACTGTCGATGACTTCAGGCTGCAACGATACATTTAAACGGCTATCTTCCAGAGTATAGAATTTCTTCCGGGGGATTCTTACAAAGTACCATTTTGATGCCAGATTCTCTGTTTCAAAGTTATCTCTTACAGGTTCAGCCTTCACCGGTTGCCATGGCAGATCCGGACGTTCCTGCTCCGGCAGCACAATTCCATATCCCGGATTAAAAATAGGAGTCGAGTTTTCAAAATTGACCTTGCATAAGAAAGTTTCTCTTGCAAGCGGGTTGTGTCCTTTTATCATTCTTTTTCCCAAAACAACCGAATACCATTCTCCTTTTTGAGTCTGTACGAGATCAGCGTGTCCCAATCCCTGAATAGGATGGTTTTCACCTAAATGCCGGTGTGATAATACCGGATTGGTTTTATCTGCAACATAAGGTCCCCACAAAGACTTACTTTGATGCACCGTCACTGCATGATAATAACTTGAACCTCCTTCGGCCATCAGCAATAAATACTTCCCGTTTATCTTATAAAGATGAGGCCCCTCTGCATAAGTTGCATTATTCGCATGCCCGTAAGTCAGAATCTTACGCTCGCCTACCAATTTATTCCGGCTAAGATCCAGCTCTTGCATCCATACAGCACATTGGGCCGGCCATGACTTTTTAAAATCCCATGTATTCCCGGTATAATAACATTTTCCATTATCATCCCAAAACAATGACGGATCTATCCCGGGCGCATCTTTCAGCCATACAGGATCAGACCAGGGGCCTTTAGGATCAGTAGCTGTTATATAAAAATTGCCGCCACATTTTGATCCGGTTGTGATTAAATAAAACAGACCTTCATGAAAACGTATAGTAACCGCCCATATTCCATCATTATCATTCAGTCCATTCATGTCAATCATGTCCGGACGGCTAATGCCATGTCCTGCAATCTCCCAATTGACCAAGTCTTTGCTATGATAAATGGGGATTCCGGGATACCATGTAAAGGAAGAAGTAACCATATAATAGTCATCATTCACCCGGCAGATCGAAGGGTCAGGATTAAAGCCCGGCAGAACCGGATTTTGAAAGGTCTGGGCTCGCACCAGCCACACTGTTGCCAGCAACCATATACAAACGAACAGTCTCTTATGCATAATTTTCATTTTTTATTCAATTAATATTGCAGCAGGAAACTCTCCGCGACTTTCAAGAAACGGTCATGTCCTTTACTGTTCAGATGCGCCGTATCCGTATTGTTTTTGCTCTTCTGGAAATAGATTTTTCTGAAAGTATCATTATCCGCATAGATACTTCCTTTTCTTGCACAATCAAAAATAGGAATACTGTAATTGCCGCAAACCTCAATCATGGCATCAACGACCTTTTCCGAATCACTTCCCTTGAAGTTTTTGCAGTTCCAGCGGGTAAAGAAGAATATTTTTGCCGTCGGATATTTCTCGACCAGTCCTTTACACAGAATCTCCATTTTATCTTTGAAGTTATCAATCCCCCCGATAGAATCCAGTTTAAAAGCATCATTATGTCCGCCGATGACAATGACATAATCAAGGCTGTCCGCCATTTCTGCATACCGAAGATACATTGCTTTCCCCCAACGCGGACTGGAATAAGCGATGCTATTTCCATTCTTTCCATAATTAAAGTACTCCATGCCATGCTTCTTCGCAAACTTATAGTGCCATGTATTCTCAAACGGTTCTTTATGATTCCGCACATAGCTATCGCCAATTACTCCGATTCTCTTGCCATTCAGTTCGTCGACAGTCGTCTTACTATTCTGCGCATTCGCTGCCTGAGCGGAAAATGCACAAACGATTAACAATAAAAAGATTTTTAAATGTGTCATTTCTTGATGTATTTTTCATTTGATGGCAAAGATAAAGGTAGTTTCTATATCAGCACATGGAAATTCATACGTTTTCCATTAAAATTATACGCTTTTTATCTCACTGCTCGTCTTTTTTGGCCTAAATACCCCAATAAACGGACGATTCTCCATCTTTCTATACTTATTTACCATTGGAGCACGCCATGACTTTGCCTATCTTTGCCAAGAAAGTTATCCATTTCTACAAAAGACTACCAACGTATGAAAAAACATCTGATTGCCTGCGGCATTTTATCTACTATGTTTATGGCAACTAGTTTTGCCCAAAAAGACATCGACCGTCCTATCATGGGATGGAGTTCGTGGAATACCTATCACGTGAATATCAGTGAAGAGTTAATAAAACAGCAAGCTGACGCTTTAATCAAGCACGGGCTGAAAGAGGCAGGTTACAACTATATCAATATAGATGACGGCTTTTTCGGCTACCGGGACGAGACAGGCAAAATGCATCCGCACCCCGACCGCTTCCCGAACGGGATGAAAGTGGTTTCTGACTATATCCATTCCCTGGGATTAAGAGCCGGAATATATTCGGATGCAGGAGACAACACCTGCGGTTCCATCTATGACAACGATGCAAACGGAGTAGGCTCCGGACTGTATGGACACGAACAGCAGGATATGGATTTATATATCAAAGAATGGAACTACGATTTCATTAAAATCGATTATTGTGGCGGACGTGAACTGGGACTGGATGAAGAAAAACGTTACAACGCGATCTGCCAGGCTATTGCCAACACCGGAAGAACGGATGTATCTATCAACATCTGCCGATGGGCATTTCCCGGCACCTGGGCCAAAAAACTGGCACGTTCCTGGCGTATCAGTCCGGATATCCGCCCCAAATGGAATTCTGTCAAAGGGATTATTGAAAAGAACTTATATCTTTCTGCTTACGCTACCGGCGGGCATTATAACGATATGGATATGCTCGAAATCGGACGCGGGCTGAAGCCCAACGAAGAAGAAGTTCACTTTGGAATGTGGTGTATCATGAGTTCTCCCTTACTGATCGGATGTGATATGAATACAATTCCCGTTTTTTCATTAAAACTACTTAAGAATAAAGAACTTATCGCGCTGAACCAAGATGTATTAGGACTACAGGCACACGTCGTACAACATGAAAATGAAAGTTATGTGCTGGTTAAGGACATCGAACAGAAACGCGGATTAACTAGAGCGGTAGCCTTATATAATCCGTCGGATCAGCCCTGCGACTTTATCGTTCCTTTCGAAACTCTGGAACTGGGAGGTGAGGTAAAAGTACGGGATTTAATCAAACAAGAGGATCTTGGGAAAATGAAAGGGGAAATCCGGCAGACGGTTCAGCCACATAGCGTACTGATATGTAAAGTGAAGGCTGAAAAGCGACTGGAACCCGTTTGTTATGAAGCCGAATGGGCGTATCTGCCTTGCTATGACGACTTGGGCAAAAAATCCAAACCGATTGTCTACGTACCTGACGCTGATTGTTCCGGCAAAATGAAAATATCCAGATTGGGCGGTCGGGAAGAAAACTTCGCCGAATGGAGTGAAGTATACAGCGAAAAAGGAGGTAAGTATAACATGACTATCTTCTACAGTTGTGACAAGAATCGCAAACTGGAAGTGTCCGTCAACGGAACGGAAACTGTGCTCAAAGATTTGAACAGCAACAAGGAGGTGAAATCCATTACGATCCCTGTCACCTTACAAAAAGGTTATAATACGGTGCGAATGGGAAATGATTTCGGATGGGCACCGGACATAGACCGTTTTACATTATCCAGGCAATAACTTTCTCTGATTATATGGAAACAGAAAAACTTAACGTGTAAGAATAACGATATGAACAACAAAATTATAAGTATGTTTGTGCTTTGGGTTTTCTTTACCCTATGGAACGGGGTAACCTTGCAGGCACAGGCACCTCATCCCGAACGTATCTACCTTTCGGGAACAGGTATCGATGATACCAGGACCTGGGACTTTTTCTGTTCTGCGGGACAGAATAGCGGTAAATGGAAAAAGATCGAAGTTCCCTGTAATTGGGAGCTACAGGGATTTGGAGAATATACCTACGGACGTTGGTACACGGTGAAAGGACAACGCCCCAGTGATGAAACCGGAATCTACCGCTATAAATTCGACGTCCCTAAATCATGGGCAGGGCAACGGGTAAAGATCTTCTTCGATGGAGTGATGACGGATGCCGAAATCATCATCAACGGCAAACCGGCAGGCGAACTGCACCAAGGGGGATTCTATCGTTTCAGTTACGACATTACCGAATTACTTAACCTCGGGAAAAAGAACCAGCTCGAAGTAAAAGTAGCCAAAGAATCAGCCAACAGATCGATCAATGCCGCCGAACGGAAAGCAGACTGGTGGTTATTTGGCGGAATCTACCGTCCTGTATGGCTGGAAGTTCTGCCACAGATACACATGAAGCACTTTGTTTTAAGTGCAGACCACAAAGGGAAATTCCAAGCTTCCATAGACATGGAAGGAGATGCCAAAGGGCATGAAATCGTCGTATCCGTCCGTTCATTAAAAGATGGGAAAACCGTATATACTTCCAATGGACAAACAACAATCACTCATCCAATCAACAACTCCGGTAAAGAACAGATGATCAGCGGTGAATGGACAAACATAGTCCCCTGGTCTACAGAAGCCCCAAACTTATATGTAGCCAAATTGGAACTGAAGAATCCCGAAGGCAAAATCGTACAGACCAGGGAAACACGTATCGGCTTCCGTACCGTAGAGTTCTTTCCGCAGGACGGAGTATACCTGAACGGTACTAAATTAGTGATAAAAGGAATCAACCGTCATTCATTCTCCGTAGATGGAGGGCGTACCACCAATGCAGCATTAAGCCGCATGGATGCCCAGCTCATTAAAGAAATGAATATGAATGCTGTCCGTTCGCACTATCCGCCCGATGAACATTTTCTCGATATGTGCGACTCACTGGGACTTGTCTACATGGATGAGCTGGCAGGCTGGCAAAACAGTTATGACTCCAAAGTCGGGGCAAAACTCGTGAAAGAAATGATTGAACGGGATGTTAACCATCCATGCATCATCCTTTGGAGCAACGGAAATGAAGGTGGCTGGAATACGCAAACCGATCCTTTATTTGCCCAATATGACAGGCTGCAAAAGCGTCACATGGTGCATCCCTGGGCTGACTTTAATGAACTGGATACACACCATTACCCTACTTATCTGACAGGAGTGGCACGCTTTACGAATGGTTATAAGGTATTCATGCCGACCGAATTCATGCATGCCATGTACGATCAGGGAGGGGGAGCCGGTCTGCGTGATTTCTGGGATCGATGGTGCACCAATCCATTGTTTGCAGGAGGATTTATCTGGGTCTATTGCGATGAAGCTCCCAAGCGCAGTGATAAAGGAGGAATACTCGATTCCGACAAGTCAAATGCACCTGACGGAGTAGTGGGACCACGCCGCGAAAAAGAAGGAAGCTATTACGCTATCCGTGCACAATGGTCGCCTATCCAGTTGAAACCTCTTCTCATTACCAACCACTTCGACGGCAGTTTCCTACTGACCAATGAATATACCTTTACCAACCTGAAAGACTGTCGTATGTCTTACAAAGTTCTGACATGCGGCACTCCTCTTCAAGGAAACACAGAAACAGGAAAGGTAATCGCCGAAGGAGGAGTTCAACTCCCGTCCATCAATCCGGGAGAAACAGGCACTGCCCGTTTTGAACTGCCCGATTCATTCCGGGAAGGGGATATACTTGAACTGGAAGCATTCGATAAAGAAGGAAAAAGTATCTGTAACTGGACTTACCCGATTCATCTGGTAAAACGATATTTTGAACGCAAGCTGACACAGGCTGCGCCCACTCCTGCTCCCCCAAAGGCAGAAGCCCGGCAAACAGCTGATGCCATCGAACTAAAGAGCAGTAAAGTCTGCGTAACCTTCGATGCGGCAACCGGTATGATTCGTCACATTACATCCGGTGAGACTGAGGTTCCATTCAAAGATGGTCCGGTGGCAGTAGGTATGAAGATGCGATATGAACCTTCGCTCAGCTATACCCGTCATTCCTCCGACGGAGCCATTTATTGTGCCAAATACAAAGGTGCAGCAGATTCGATTGTATGGCGCCTGACAAATGAAGGTTTGCTCTACATGGATGCTATTCTGTTGAACCGTGGTTCCGGTGGCAGCGGCTTTGACGATGCTTTTATGGATTCCCAGATTTTCAATCTCGGACTTACCTTCTCTTATCCGGAACAAAATTGTTCGGGCATGAAGTGGATGGGACGTGGTCCTTATCGGGTCTGGAAAAACCGTATTGCAGGAACAAACTACGGTATCTGGAACAAAGACTACAATAACACCATCACCGGAGAAAGCTTTGAGAATCTGATATATCCGGAGTTCAAAGGCTACCATGCCAATCTCTATTGGGCAACTCTGGAAGGTGAAAAGACTTCGTTTACTGTTTATTCCCGTAATGATGGCATCTTCTTCCGGGTATTTACTCCCGAAGAACCCGCAGGACGTGTGAAAGATACAATGCCTGCATTCCCTGAAGGTGACCTTTCATTCTTACTCGATATTCCGGCTATCTGCTCGTTCAAACCCATCGAACAGCAAGGTCCCAACAGCCAGCCGGGAAATATCCGGATCAAATCGGGAGACGAAGGGCTTCATCTGAATCTGATGTTTGACTTCCGGTAATCCTAAGTGAAAACACTTAAAATAAAGATAAAACAATGAATGTAAAATTGAAATTTATACTTGTATATTTAAGTTTGTATGCTTCCTCATATACAATCCAAGCACAAAATATACAGTATGATCCTTTACTGGACCCGGCTGTAGAAATCCCGGATGCACCGGTAAGGAATGGAAACGGAGAGTATATCTGGTATCCGGGACAGCTGAGTGCGCATCTTCAGCAGAAAAGACTAAAAGAATCGGAGAAACGTTGTGTGAACGTAGGGTATCCCGGCAAATTTTATGCTCCGGTATATCATACCTCATTCTGTAAAGAAGTAAACTTGCCGGCAGAAACGCTAATGGAATGGACATCTACCGGAAAGGTAAAAGTATCTGTCAATGAAAAAGAAGCAGGCAATTCCGACAAAAGTTCTCTTACACTACCTAAAGGAAAATCAACTTTATTATTCGAAGTAGAGACTGATAATGATCTGCCTGCCATTAAAGTATCCTTCAATGGAGAAGTCTCAACGGATCATTGGAAAGCAAGTATGGATGGTATTGAATGGAATATTGCAGAAACATCTCCGGTATTCGGCACTGCAGGCAGAATGCCTTTGGATGATCCGGAAACAGAGGTTACCATTCATCCGATTTCAATCTTACCTATACGAAACGCAACAGTTGAAAATGAAAAAATAAAGATTCAAAAGAATGGATATATTCTAGTTGACTTTTTCCATATTGAAGTCGGAAAAGTCTCATTCACTGCCAAAGGTGAGGGAACGCTCACTGCTTTTGTAGGAGAAAGTCCGGAAGAGGCATTAAACGAAAACACCAAACTCTTCGAACAATATCCTATTGAATCCTATCCTTTGACAGAAGGAGAACAACAAATTATCCTTCCGGAAAGGGCGGTCCGCTATCTGAAAATATTTAGTGATAAAGAATGTGAGATATCTGATGTTAAGTTTAAGGCTAAGATATGGCCTGTAGACTTCCTGATGTCCTTTGAATGCAATGACGAACGTATGAATAACATCTGGAATGCTTCGGTTGCCTCCCTGCATACCAGCACGCACGGCTTTTATCTGGATGGTATCAAGAGAGACTATCTGCCCTGGTCAATGGATGCCGTTTTAAGTACCTTTGCCGGAGATTACCTTTTCGGAGATGAACAGGTTTCGCGCAACAGCCTTTCAGTAGCTATGCTCCCGCTAAATCCGCAAAAAACAGATTTGGGAATACCGGATTATCCACTTCATGCTTTGATAGGTTTTAACCACTATTACCAAAGATATGGAGATTTCAATACGATCCTCTCCTATCGTGACCGCATAGAACAACTGCTGAAACTCTACGAGACTCTTCAGGATGAACGTGGCTTTATCTCCGCCAATGTCGGTGTCAGCTGGGGATTTGTACCGGGATGGGCTACCAGAAGAGGCCCTGACAAGAAGGGAACTCCTACGTATGCACAAATAATGCTTTATTATAATTACAAGATTGGTGCAGACTTCTCCGAAAAATGGGGGGACAGAAAATCAGCAAAACATTACCGAATGAAAGCCGAGGCTTTAAAGAAAAGTATAATCAAACATTTCTGGAATGAAGAACAGGGATTATTCATAAACGGATATACCAAAGACGGCAAACTGGATACAGTGATTTCACATCATGCCCAGTACTGGGCTATCCTTGCCGATATATTTCCCAAAGAACGGTATGATCATCTGTTTGAAGTACTCCCCACCATTCCTTATTACCATGATTATGTAAGTTATGAGAAAGGATATGAGTTCCTTGCTTATTCAAAAGCAGGTAAGGTCAGAGAAATGTGGGACTTCCTTTTTACTGTATTTGGTGACTGGCTTGCACAGGGACATACCCGTTTTCCGGAAAACTTCTCATACAAGAAGCCCAAAGATGAACAACTGGTCTTCTATAAACGTCCTTATGGTCTAAGTTTATGTCATGGCGCTAATGGAGTTCCGGGAGTAGTGGCTGTTTTAAATGGCATAGCAGGTTTCAGCCAATCTCCAACAAAATCGAATCATTATATCATACGTCCTGAACTAATGGATTTGAAATGGGCAAATATCGAATTTCCTGTCAAAGAAGGTAAAATCAAGTTGAAACTATCCAAAGAAGGTAAAAATCTGATTGAAATACCTGACGGATGTAAAGTGGATTTCATTGATAAGAATAAGGCCAAAAAGACATTTACGAGAAAAGGCAGTTATAGCATATAAATAAGGGGATGTCAAAACTCCCCTCTCAACAAAATAGCCCTCGCTACAACGATCTGTGGCGAGGGCTATTCTCAATAAAAATAAGGGGTTCGACACCCCTTATTTATTATTTCATTTATCATTTGGTCATCATCTTCTTTTCCGCACTCTTCAATCCTTTCAGAGAAGCTTTGACCTTCACATCACCACCGGTTTGACTGGAACGTAATATAGCCATCACAAACCCTTGATGCAGCTTCTTATGATTTCCGGAGAAAAGTTCATCGGTCATGTGATCACCATTATCTACAGCAATCAGTCTGGCTTCACCTGAAACTTCAAAAGTGACTTCACCTTCGGTAGCCGGTACTACCCGTCCTTTACCATCAACAGCATATACCTTCACATACTGCAAGTCCATTCCATCTGCCTTCCAGTCTGCATTTTCCAGTTCTATTTTCAGCGCTTTTGCCTTACCTGTCGTTTCCAACAGATGACGTGCCACTTCTTTTCCATTGTTACGGGCTATCGCCAGTATATTTCCTCCTTTGCCATAAGGTATGTCTTTCCAATAGATCATATTGCGGCTCTGTATATCATCTCGTTTATTCTTCTGAATGCCGAAAGACTTTCCATTAACCAGCAATTCTACTTCGTCAGCATTTGTATAAGTGAACAGGTTCTGCTTACTTCCTTCAGGTCTGTTCCAATGAGAAGAAAGAGGCATACGGCCCACTGTGACATCATTCCATTCAATACTTTCTTTCTTACTATCTACTACTCCGATATGAACCAGAGGTTCATCACTAAACGCACTTTTTATCAAATACGCTTGTGGATAAGGTTCCAAAGCATGATTAAAGAATGAATAATTCCAACCTTTTTTAGGCCACCCATTCGATTCTCCCCAGTATTCAATAGCTCCCCAATAAGCAAGTCCTACCATCTTATCCTGATCCATACCAAAGAAAGGAGCAGTAAGTTCACTACTTGTTGCCTCACTCTGATAAACGATCAATCCGGGACAAGCTTCGAGATACTTGGCATAATCAACATATTGATAGTTGAAACTGGCCACTTCGGTCACTGTAGACAGCTCAGGAGGAAGGATTTTCTTATTGAAGTCTGACTCTTTTCGACTGATGGCACCTGCCCGCGAAGGATACATAGCCACCGTTGTCTTACGGGTAGGGTCATAACGTTTCACAAGCACATCGAAAATTCGATAAGTCGTAACACCCCAATCACCGGTAGGAAATCCGGCCAGATCTTCCCGCATCTGCAATTCGTTGCCTATACTCCACATAATAACCGAAGGATGATTTCTGTCACGCTTGATCCATTCGGGAATCATCTTATACCATAACTGAGTAAAAGGAACCCGGCCTCCCCAGTAAGATTTATCACTCCACTTGTCAATCAATTCATCCACAATCAGGATACCATGCTTATCTGCCAATTCAAGGAAAGACTTCGAATAAGGATTGTGCGATGTACGGACATGATTATAGCCGAACTTCTTAAGTAATTCAAACTGTCGTTCAATAGCACGGTCGAATGCGGCTGCTCCCACAGCACCTAAATCGTGATGATTGGCAATACCTTTCAAGAATAACTTCTTACCGTTTAGTTTAAAGCCAAACTCCGGAGAATATTCAAGTGTACGAATACCAAAAGTCTCAGTTACATTATCGATAACTTTCCCCTTATGGAGCAATGTTATTTCTGCTTTATAAAGATTCGGAGTTTCACAAGACCATAACTGAGGATTGGAAACAGCAACTATCGGAAGAGGTACCTCAACGGTAGCCAACTTGTTTTTCTTAGGAGCCATTCCTTTTGTTTCCGTTACCAGTTCACCTTTCGGAGAAAAAATTCTGGCATTGATTTCTATATCCAGCTGCTTCCCACGAATACCTTCCAACTCAACCTGTACATTAATATCAGCACTTTGTTCAGTTATTTTAGGAGTAGATATAAACACTCCATGACGGGCTATGGAAACGGAATCTTTTACCAACAGATGGACATCCCGGAACAAACCTCCTCCTGTATACCAGCGTGATCCTCCTTTATTGCCTGTAGAAGCACTGACAGCCACTACATTATCTGCATCATATCTAAGCAATTTGGTGATATCCGTTTCGAATCCAAGATAACCATAGTCTGTACTTCCTACTTTCTGACCGTTTACCCAGACATCACCCACTAACATAATTCCCTCAAAATCAAGCAGTAATCGTTTCCCTTTCCACTCAGGTTCAGCTTTGAAAGCCTTACGATACCAACCGGTTCCCATCGCTTTAAAGCCACGTGCTCCACCCGCACCCTGACTCCACGGCTGTTCTATTTGAAAGTCATGAGGCAAATCCAGCACACGCCAATTACTATCATCATAGTTCAAGGAATACGCATCCTTCAAATCACCAGTCTGGAATTTCCATCCGAAATTAAACAATCGGGACAAACGCACTTGTTCACCAGTATCTTGTGCGATGAGCAAACTAAATTGAAGAGTCAATAAAGATAATAAAATCAGTTTTTTCATTTGGTGCATATTAATAATTTCATAGTGTCACAAAGATAGGTTCGATTTCAATATCAGTACATAGAAGTTTGTACATTTACATAGATTATTCATCACTTATCACCCGTAAAAACGATAAAGTCTCAGGTAGCCGCAAACTACCCGAGACTTTCGTTTAAATATGATCACTTACTTTTTATACAAACCAGACCCTAAATAAAAAAATCAATTAAACAAGGAATGATCCGGCAGTTTTCCCAAAAACAGAGATGAACCCAAAAACAAATTAAAGTTCATATATGAACTTTTTTACTCAGTCTTTATGATTCTCCATTTGATAAGTTATCTTCTTTTCTACTACATTTTCAACATTACTTACTTTCTTCACAAACTTCTTAACCGACCCGACCTTTACATTTTTGATTTGCACATTCTTTACAGGCAGTTCAGCATTTCCTTTCAGCTCATAAACGGCGTCTGCCGACTCACAGTTTACTTTATCCATATAGATACCATCAATGCGAGTGATTCTCTTTTCGTATGTCGGCACTAAATCTTTCCACTGATAAAGTACCTCCGTATCTATTTCAAGTACCCGCTGTGCTGTACCTGCCTCTACATTTTTCATATAGATATTCTCAATAAATCCTCCTCTGCGATGATTGGTCTTCACAAAGAAAAGACGCATCACAGAATTAGGTGCCGTACAGTCGTGCATATAGATATTCCGTATACCACCGGAAATCTCACTACCGATACCCAGTAATGTGTGTCCTTTCAATATCCGGCAGTTACGGATAACTATATTCTCGCAAGGTGTATTCAACCGCCACGCATCCTGATTACGACCCGATTTGATTACGACAGCATCGTCTCCCTGGTCAAAAGAACAATCTTCGACCAGAAAGTTACGGCTCATCTCAAAGTCAATGCCATCATTATTATGTCCATGTGCCCGTACATCCAGATTACGTACCATTCCTCCGTCGCACATATAGAGATGAATTGTCCAGAAAGGACTCTCACGTATTTTAAATCCGTCCAGCATTACATTCTTACAGCGATTGAAATGTATCAGATGCGGACGCAAATGATTTTCGCCAACAGCCATCTGACGTTCAATGACAGGCACATTGGTAGAAGCTTTTGTATACAAATCCTTCAATGCTTCCAGATGAGGTGCAGGGCGTTTAAACCATACTTTCCATGTTCCCATCTTCGGCTGCAACGTTCCTTTACCACTGATTGCCACATTTTCACATTCGAATGCATACAACAGAGGTGAATAATTATAGCACTCCAGCCCTTCCCATGAAGTCATGACTGCCGGAAGATAATCTTCCGGATTATCGGTGAAACTCAATACAGCATTTTCTTCCAAACAGAGGTTTACATTGCTTTTAAAGTGTACGGGGCCCGTCAGCCAAGTGCCTGCCGGAACAACAACACGCCCGCCGCCCGCTTTATTACATGCGTCAATAGCAGCAGCAATCGCCTGGGTATTATTTACTTCCCCACCCGGTACAGCTCCAAAATCAGTAATTTTAAAATCCTGCTCCGGATAAATAAAAATCTTGATCGGCTGCATCGGAAAAGGAGCTTTTACTTTGACAGTCTTATAGTGATCTCCTGCCACAACCATGGTAACGGACAACAGCCCGAAACACATGCTTACCATCCATCTTAAAAAGTTCTGTTTCATTATTATATCGTATTTAAATTTGTCCAATCCATTTTATTTTCGACTTTTCAAAGTCACCTTTATCACATCTCCATACGGATCGAAATCAAAAAGAACCTTGTCACCGGTAACCTGTACAGGCAATTTTCTTTTCCCTTGTTTTACAGTCACTTTCTTTATATCCTTACCGGTAATCACCATTGTCAATGGTTCTACAAAGAGTTTCTGATCCAATTTCAGTTCCGGAGTTATCAACAGGGTATTCTTTTTATTCACAACATCCAGTTTCGTTTCTTCTCTTTCTCTGATATAAGAAGCTACTTCCCGAAACGTTCCTACCCATATTTCATTCTCTCTCGCTTTTACCTGATCCCAATGATCCCACAAGCGTTGAGGATTGCGAAAAGCATCATAACCATAAGTTAGGCCATGTGTCATACCTACTCCCCAGTCATTTGTCTCAATCAGGGTATTCATCCATTTTTCCAAATCCTGCAGAGTCGATTTACTTCCAATCGAACGTTGATGAGTTCTTGTTCCTACCCGATTCTGTACGGCAATCCTCCGCCCTTCCGCTTTTTTATTATTATTGGGATAGCAGAAAGTACGAGGCATTACTCCTGTATTTGCAAAGATAGCACTATCATTCTTTAAAATATCCTCTTTGATTTCTTCAATCGGGAAACGTGCGAAGTTTTTATGCGCCCAGCCGTGATTGGATATCTCATGCCCCTTATCAGACATTTCCTTAAGTTGAGGCCAAGTCATTCTTGTAGTGTCGGTTATATTCCTGTTATCTTTGTTTATATTGGAGCCGCATATCCAGAATGTTCCCCGAAAACCTCTCTTTTCCAGTTGGGGAGCAACCAGTGTATAGTGCTCCGCCAATCCATCATCAAAAGTATAGCTGATGGCACAGGCCTTGTCCTGTTTATATCTGGCAACGTATACATTCCAATCTGCCCCCGACATATAGCCGGTGCAGAACAACAAACTCAAAATAAAGAGTGAAAACTTTTTCATCGTTCTATCGTTTTATTGGTTTATCTTCACATTATTCATTGTCAATGAATGGATGATGCTCTGATCCACATTTCCTTTCTTAGCCCGTACTGTCAGATTCTCAAAATGGAAATCGGACAATTTATATTGGTTGGACTTCTTCACATTAAAGAAGACATTGCAATCGATATCAAGGTTGCGCATCGTAATATTATTGGAATAAGAAAGGGGAATATCCTTGCGGTCTTTCAAGTCGTAGAACTGTGTCCAAGGAGCTATATTCAGACAATTCTGCACATTCCCTGTGATATCTTCTACCAAAATATACTCATATTTTTGCGGTGTATCCGGGCGCATTTTAAGAGTCAGGAGAGCACGTGCCTTATCCACCTTACAACGGCGGACAATCACATTCCGGCTATGAATGGATTCACTGCCACAGGTGAAGGCGCTATGACAGAATCCATAAGTACAGTCTTCAATAATAATATTATAATTTTCTCCATTATTGGCATCTTTATCCGCCCAAGGTCCTTTTCCGCCTTTTAAGGCTACTGCATCATCATTGACAGACATATAACAGTTCTTTATCAGCACATTATTACAAACATCCAGATCCACCGCATCTGTACTGGGAGCTTTTACGGGGCTGGCAGGCGAGGTAATGCGGAGATTCAATAATTTCAGGAAACTGCATTTATAGAAATGAGTGCTCCAGAAAGGAGAATCCATAATCCTGATTCCTTCAATCTGAACATTTTTACAGTTGGACATATAAATAATGCGAGGACGCATTTCTTCCATATTCGTGCAATCCGGGTTTATGGAACGGCGCAACCAGAATGACTTCCAATACCGGAGCCCGTTTCCATTCAAAGTTCCCTTTCCCGAAATAGTAAATCCATCCAGTCCGTCTGCATTTACCAAAGCCATAAAGTAGTTCAAAGTTTGTCCCTCCATACGGGTCATTTTCACCGGGAAATGACTGATGTCATCACTCCCCTTTAATACCGCATTTTCCTCCAGATATAAATGAGTATTATTCTTAAAGAAAAGCGATCCGCTTAAAAAGGTACCTTGGGGAACTACTATCACTCCACCCCCATTCTGTGCAGCCAGATCAATTACTTCCTGTATCTTCTTCGTCTGCACCACCGTACTGTCGTTCACTACCCCATAACTGGTTATACTATATTTCTTTCCTAAAGCATTCACATTCACTTCCTTGTTTTCCCTGAACCATTCAGGGATTGCCTTGCCGTCAGGAAAAACCTCCTGAGCCACCATTTGTGTACAACACAAAATCAATACCAGTCCTACAATTTGTTTCATTACCTATTTATCTTTTTATACTTATCTATTATTAATCAACACCTCACATTGAAAACACCAATACTCCTGCGGTTGGGATTTCTTCAGTTCCTACCAGCACCTTACTTTCCTCCGGTACGTTGAATGTATAAGGACGGTCGGAATAATTCAGCACAATCCCCAGCCCGTTCCGGTATTCCAGCGTTACTCCATAAGGCAAATCCATCACAGGAATTTGTAGCTGTGCATATAATTTCTTCAGGATATCCTTTTCCAACGCACCATTGTGGCTGTCCACTCCGACATACGTTACAGTGCCTTTACCCAGTTTTCTGAATGTGACGGCAGGACCACCTTCATAAAATTCCCGGGTGTACGTCGCCCAGACCTGTGCATCTGAGGCGGGAATCAGAATTTCACCCCATGTATTCCACGTATATTCCTTTCCGTTCATGACGACAGTAACCGGATTCTCCGGTAGCAGCAGGTCATAAAAGTTCATTTCATTGCCGGTCAGAGGAGTAACCATAGAACCGAAAGGAGCTTCCGGCAGACGTCCATAACGGTCTTTCTGGGCCGTGCGACAGGTCAACACAAGATTACCGCCATTCTTCACGTAAGCAACCCATCGGTCTACCAATGCCTTATCAGCCAGTTGGTAAGCAGGAGCTATCACTACAGGATACTCCGTCAACTCCTTCTGTTCGGAGATAAAATCAACGGGAGCACCAAAGGACTTTAAAGTCCGGTAATACTTCTCTATATGTGCAAAAGTATCCCATGTACGGTTCTGTTTCTGCCGCTCGATACTCCAGGAATTCTCGTGGTTGAAAAGGATGGCGGTATGACGTGCCAGATAGTCAGCAGGCTTCGTTTCGCGCGGAGCATAATGTTTCCGGAGTTCCCTTATCTCTTTTATAAAGGTTTCATATTCCCTTCCGCCGGGAGTGACGCTTACCCCATCCGTTCCTACTATTCCATAATGATACTGCTCTGTACCGTACAGAGGCTGGCGATAGCGATACGTACAGATAAAATCGCTTCCACCGGCAAATACACTCCACATCCACAGACGGACAGCCCCCGGAAGCGGTTGCGGATTAATGCCACCCCAGTTCACTTGTCCCGGTTGCAACTCCATCACTCCGTACGTACCCTGTATAGGACGGAAGAAGTCATTCGCCCAGGCAATACGCAATGGATTTCCGACCCGATATCCGCGGCGTCCGATCCCCTCGTTGTCGCCATACACCATATAACGTGTATAACTCTGGAAATCGAGCGCAGGACTACCGCCGATATGTCCTTCATCATAGTTGGGGATATAGTTGGTAGTAATCCACTGGTTCTTTGCATATTTTCTGATCAGCAGGCATTGCTCATTCAGAAAATCATTGGTCTGCGCAGCGGCAAAACGACGATAATCCAGAATCTGATGATGATTCATAAACATCTGGACACGCTTAGGAAGAGTGATTTCATCAAAAGAGGAATAAGCCTCACTCCAGAAAGCCGTTCCCCATGCATCGTTCAGCAACTGAATGTCATGATTGTATTTTGTACGGAGATAGTCGCGGAAAGCAAGCTCCGCTTTCGGATTATAATCAAACTGTACGGCTGGTTCATTATCAAGCTGCCATCCCACAATACGGGAATCACTTCCGTAATGCTGTGCCAGTTTCTCAATCATCTTATACGATAATTCCCGATAGAGCGGCGAAGCAAACGAGGCATGCTGGCGGGCACCATGGTCGAGAACGGTACCATCTTCATTCTTCAACAGAATTTCAGGATATTTCCGGCTCATCCATACGGGCGGAGTAGCGGTAGAAGTACACATGATGACCTTCAGATCATATTTGGCTGCAAGAGCCACAGCTTTATCGAGCCAGGAAAAATCGTATCGTCCTTCTTCCGGCTCCAGCTGCGCCCATGCGAACTCTGCAAAGTGGGTAAACTCGAATCCCAATTCATGCATCTTCTTGAAATCACGCTCCCACTGGCTTTCATCCCAATGTTCGGGATAATAATAAACCCCTGTCAATGTCAGATCCTTATCATTGAACCAAGAAGAAGTTTGTGCTTTTGCAGACTGCATTCCCCCGGAAAGGGCTAAAATACCGGCACAAAAGACTGTCAGAATTTTGCTCTTCATATTCTCTGTCATTATAGTTATTACACTGTTTTAGTTATTCATAAATCTTCCATTCCCACAAGCCGGCATCTCCCCGACGGATATGGAGACGAAGATAGCGGGCTTCACCGATGGCACCGGCAATATGCGGAGACCGTGCCTGTACCTTGCCCTGTTCGGCACATGTCTGCCAATTCTTTCCATCTGCGGATTTCTCCAGCCTCCACGCATGCCCTTCTGTGGGACGGGTAAAGAAGAAATGACATTCACTTACTGTCCGTACTTCTTTCAAATCTACTGTAATAAAGGGACTGCTGTCCGTATCAGCCGCCAGCCAACGGGTTCCGTTTGATTCGTCCGCCACATGGGCAGCCTGATAAGTATGTGTACGGGTATAATTCTTCACTGAGCCTTTATCCGGCAGGGGCTGGTTGGGTTGTGTCTCTATGCTGACCGTCGAAGTACGCGGCGCTTTCTCGCTGGAAGCATAAAAGTGCGACTGCAATGCCAGATTTTTTCTCGTTTCCTGCGGAGCAGCCAAACAGCCTACTCCCCGTGCGTCCGGTACCAGCGTCCTGATGGTCCCGTCTTCATCAAATTCCATCCGGTTGGCATATACCTGCCGGGTGGTACCTCCATCTCCATATTCAAGATAGACGAAGATATATGCATCGGTTCCCTCATCATAGAACACATTGCCATGCCCCGGTCCCCAAACCTGATTTTCAGGGGCAGAGAATAAAAAGATATCATTGCCTTCCGGTTTGACAAAGCCTGTCAACGGAGACTCACGACTCATCATGTAGGCATTGGCATAATTCTGATGACCGCTTAAGGTATATACATAGTAGTAAATACCTTTTCGCTTGAACATCAGCGGGCCTTCAGAGTATCCCTGACGGGCAGTTTTGATACTGACCGGCTCACCCTCTATGTGCAGCTTATCATCCGAAAGACGGGCGGCAAACCTGCGCCGCCAGAAAATATATCCCTTCCCATCCTCATCGACAAACGGTTCTCCATCGATATCCGGTACAATAGCGGGACTATCCGCTTCCGCTGTTCCGGGCACAGACAGTCCTTTTCCTTCAGCAAACCGGAAAGGGCCATCCGGACGATCGGCCACAAGCACATACGTACCCATCTTCTCGTCCGGTTTTACAAATGTCACGTACAGATAATACCTGCCGTCCTGTTCAATCACTTTTCCGGGAGCCCAATACCGGAAATATCCTTTTTTCTTTTCACCTTTGTCATTTACATATTCATATCCTTTCGCCCAGTCGAACCCGCGAATGTGGGAACCTTCAAAACTCCAGTTTACAAAATCTTTCGACTTCCACACTACCGGAGTGCCGGCACGTCCCAATCCGTAGTCCAAATCTGTCGTACCATACAAATAGTACGTATCGCCGAACTTGGAGACAGAAGGGTCTGCCAGATTATCGGGGATCAACGGATTGTAAGCCCGGTTGGCAACCAGCGCCTCTACTACGGAAGCATCCACCGCAAAAGCGGTTCCGTGACGGATTCCTCTCGGAAAAGAAACCTGATCGGACACGTCTTCCCACGTTTCACCATGATCCAGCGAACGGACTGCACCGTAGCGATGATCACGATACTTATCAAAATATACATAAAGCGCATCACCGACAAAAAGAGGTGCCGGTCCTTCCGCCCAATACTTTCCCGTAATGGGGACCGATACCTTCGTTGGAAAACCTTTGGCCAGATCTTTGGTACGTGTCACACGCAGGTTTTTCTCCGGAGGATTGGAGTTCTCATTCTTAACGACCATGATCAGGTCTCCCTCTTTCGGGTCTTTCACGATAGCCGCATCAATAACACTAAAATCCGGATTGAAAAACATCTTTGTCTTTGAGAAAGTGCGGAAATCCTTCGTAGTGACATAGTACATGCGATGGTTCAGCCCCTTCTCACTTTCGCTGGTGGGCACTTCTTTGTGACGTCCGGGGATAGTAGTCGCCCAAAAGATATAATACGTTTCCGAAGCTTCGTCATAAAAGAGTTCCGGCGCCCAACAATTATGGGCCTTCGGTTCATGCATCATCACCGGAATGGCTTGTTGTTCACTCCAATGAATCAAGTCACGGGAAGAGGCATATCCGATAATCCGGTCCGTCCAGCTGGAAGTCCAGACCATGTGAAATGTTCCGTCGGGAGCTTGGCATATACTGGGGTCACGCATCAATTTATCTTTACCAACAGCCGGAGTCAGAAAAGAGCGTCCGCCGTTCAAAGGAGTCCAGTTCAGTCCATCATAACTGTAGGCAAGATGCAGACCGTCCTTACTGTCATTGATAAAATAAGAAAAGAGATAAGCAGTCTCACCTGCCGAGATTGTCATTACTGACCAGAGAGTTAAAGCCATCCAGGCAAATACTTTTTTCATGGTTCACCTTAAGATTAAAAAGTTTACTTCGCAAAGATATGGCATCCATCAGAAAATCAGAAATCAATGATAATGGAGATATTATCACATTCATGTAGTTTCGTACACCAACCGTCAGAAAAGCCATTTTTAGCACAATATTCTATGTATCTGTACATCTTTCTATTTTATTGATTCTCCAAAACCCCTACTTTAGCACCAGATTTTAAAACATAGTGAGAAACATATCAATCCTACATATCATGAAACAACTTTTAGTAAGTATTGCCATTGTATTCGCCTCTGTACTGACTATAGGAGGGCAAAACTCTTCTTTCAGCCTATCCGGGACATGGGATTTCCAGATTGACCGGCAAGATGCGGGTGTGAAAGAACAATGGTTCAATAAATCGCTCGACGAATCTATCAACCTGCCCGGTTCCATGCCCGAAAAACTGAAAGGGGACAACGTAACCGCACGCACCAAATGGACAGGAAGTTTATATGACAGTTCTTACTATTTCAATCCTTACATGGAGAAATACCGGATAGAAGGGCAAGTCAAATTACCTTTCTTCCTGACTCCCGACAAACACTATGCAGGTGTCGCCTGGTATCAAAAGAAAGTGACAATTCCATCCGACTGGAAAGGGGAGCGAATCATTCTTTTCCTGGAGCGTCCGCATATCGAAACGACCGTATGGGTAAACTCTAAGAAGATGGGTATGCAGAACAGTCTTTGTGTTCCTCATGTATACGACCTGACTTCGGCAGTCACTCCCGGCAAACCTTGCCGGATCACTATCCGGATCGATAACCGGATTAAAGAAATCAATGTCGGTCCGGACTCACATAGCATCACCGACCAGACACAGGGCAACTGGAACGGTATCGTAGGCAAAATCGAACTGCAAACAACACCTAAAGTCTATTTCGATGACATACAGGTATATCCCGATCTGAGCAACCGGAAAGCGCTGGTACGTATGAATGTGAAATCCTCTTCCGCTGCCAAAGGAGAAATAACGCTTTCTGCCGAAAGCTTCAATACAGATACCCGGCATAAGGTAGCCCCTGTTCAACAGACATTCCGTATCCAGTCAGGAGACAATCGGGTAGAAATGGAACTTCCGATGGGAAAAGACTTCCTGACATGGGATGAATTCAACCCGGCACTCTACAAGCTGACGGCTACACTGAGCAGCGGCAAGCAGTCTGAAAGGAAGCAAGTGCAGTTCGGCATGCGTGATTTTAAGATAGAAGGAAAATGGTTCTACGTCAACGGACGGAAGACAATGCTCCGCGGTACAGTGGAAAACTGTGACTTCCCGCTTACAGGCTATGCGCCGATGGATGTGGCTTCATGGGAACGGGTTTTCCGCATCTGCCGCAGCTACGGACTGAACCACATGCGCTTCCACTCTTTCTGTCCACCGGAAGCAGCTTTCATTGCTGCCGATCTGGTCGGTTTCTACCTGCAACCCGAAGGTCCCAGCTGGCCCAATCATGGTCCGAGACTGGGCAACGGACAGCCTATCGACAAGTATCTGATGGACGAAACGATCGCTTTGACTAAGGAATACGGAAATTACGCCTCTTATTGCATGCTGGCGTGTGGCAACGAACCTTCCGGTCGTTGGGTACCCTGGGTAAGCAAATTCGTCGATTACTGGAAAGCAACCGATCCCCGCCACGTATATACAGGAGCCTCTGTGGGAGGCAGCTGGCAATGGCAACCTCACAATCAATATCATGTGAAAGCCGGAGCACGCGGTCTCAACTGGGCCGGCTCGCAACCGGAAAGCATGTCCGACTACCGTGCCAAAATCGATTCCGTGAAGCAACCGTATGTATCTCATGAGACCGGACAATGGTGCGCATTCCCGAATTTCAGCGAGATACGCAAATATACCGGAGTAAACAAGGCCAAGAACTTTGAAATCTTCCGGGATATCCTGAATGACAATCACATGGGCAGCATGGGACACGACTTCATGATGGCTTCGGGCAAACTTCAGGCAATCTGCTACAAACACGAGATTGAAAAGACACTGCGTACACCCGATTATGCAGGATTCCAACTGCTGGCACTGAATGACTATTCCGGTCAGGGAACTGCATTGGTAGGTCTTCTGGATGTCTTCTTTGAAGAAAAAGGCTATATCAACGCAGATGAGTTCAGACGCTTCTGCAGTCCGACCGTCCCATTGGCACGCATTCCCAAATTCGTGTATACCAACGATGAGACTTTCCATGCCGATATCGAAGTGTCGCACTTCGGGGCAGCCCCCTTGCAGGGAGCCAAAACCGTGTACAGTATCAAAGATGAATATGGCAAAGTATACGCTCACGGAACAGTAGGTACTCAGGACATACCTGTCGAAAATCTTTGCCAGCTGGGAAGTGTAGATATGAAACTGAACGGCATCACTACACCGCAGAAATTGAATATGGAGATTCGTATTGAAGGCAGCAACGCTATCAACGACTGGGACTTCTGGGTATATCCTGCACAGGTAGAACTGACTCAGGGGAATGTATATACTACCGACACACTGAATGCGAAGGCCATCTCCATTCTGAAAGAAGGAGGAAACGTACTGATTACGGCAGCCGGAAAAATCCAGTACGGCAAGGAAGTGAAACAATACTTCACCCCTGTCTTCTGGAACACTTCCTGGTTCAAGATGCGTCCACCCCACACCACGGGCATCTTCCTCAACGAATATCATCCGCTTTTCCGTGAATTCCCGACAGAATATCACAGTAACCTGCAATGGTGGGAACTGCTGAACAAAGCACAAGTGATGCAGTTCACCGGTTTCCCGGCAGACTTCCAGCCGACTATTCAGAGCATAGACACCTGGTTTATCAACCGGAAAATCGGAATGTTGTTCGAAGCCAACGTACTGAACGGCAAAGTGCTGATGACCAGCATGGACATCACTTCAAAACCGGAAAAACGAGTAGTTGCACGCCAGATGCATAAAGCAATTCTGGACTACATGAATTCCGACGCTTTCCGCCCGACAGCGAACATTGCTCCGGAACTGATTCAGGAACTATTCACCAAAGTAGCAGGAGACGTGAAATCTTACACCAAAGATTCGCCCGACGAACTAAAACCGAATATTAATTAAACTTATTGATTACTGATATGAAAACAATCTTCGCAGGGCTTCTGCTCCTGATGGCAACGTCTATCGGTGCTCAGGAACAAGCCCGGACATTTCAACTGGCAGACGCTCCCCGCTACAGCGAGGAAACAGGATATGGATATGACCTCGCAGCTACGCCCGAAAAAGGAAGCAAAGCTCCTTTCTTCTTCTCGGTCCGTGTGCCGGACGGCAACTACAAAGTAACCGTACGTCTCGGAAGCAAGAAGCAGGCAGGCGTAACCACTGTACGAGGTGAATCACGACGTTTATTTGTCGAGAATCTACCCACCCGGAAAGGTCAGTTTACAGACGAAACATTTGTCATCAACAAGCGGAATCCACGCATTTCCGACAAAGAATCGGTACACATCAAGCCGCGTGAAAAGACCAAACTGAACTGGGATGACAAGCTGACACTGGAGTTCAACGGTGACGCTCCCGTATGCCAAAGCATCAGCATTGAACCTGCCGACCCGTCTGTGATTACCGTATTCCTATGCGGCAACAGTACGGTGGTCGATCAGGACAACGAACCGTGGGCAAGCTGGGGACAAATGATTCCTCACTTCTTCGGCACCGACGTCTGCATAGCCAATTATGCCGAATCCGGCGAATCGGCGAATACCTTTATCGGAGCCAAACGGCTGGCAAAAGCGTTAAGCCAGATCAAAAAGGGAGATTATCTTTTTATGGAGTTCGGCCACAACGACCAGAAGCAGAAAGGACCGGGCAAAGGAGCTTACTACTCCTTCATGACCAGCCTGAAAACATTTATCGATGAGGCACGTGCCCGCGGAGCGCATCCTGTACTCGTCACTCCTACCCAGCGCCGCAGTTTCGATACGAACGGGCACATCCGCGATACTCATGAAGATTATCCGGAAGCCATACGCTGGCTGGCAGCCAAAGAAAATGTTCCATTGATCGATCTCAATGAAATGACGCGCACTCTGTATGAAGCACTGGGACCGGACACTTCCAAACGTGCTTTCGTCCACTATCCGGCAGGCACTTATCCGGGGCAGACCAAGGATATCGCCGACAATACGCATTTCAATCCTTACGGTGCTTATCAGATAGCCAAATGCGTCATCGAAGGAATGAAGAAAGCCGTACCCGAACTGGCGAAGCATCTCAAAATAGACCCGGCATATGATCCCGCACATCCGGACGACGTGAATGCGTTCCGCTGGAATGAATCACCTTTCACGGAAATAGAGAAACCGGACGGCAATTAAAAGAATCCTATATTAAAGAACTATATGAGAATCAAAAACATCCTTCCCCTACTGCTGGCAGGCTCGTTTATGGTAGCGTGCACCCCGGCAAAACAAGCCGGAAACTGCTTCGAATGGGGACAGGTACCTCAGCAACCGGACTTGTCGTGGGCAGACAGCGTAGGTAGTCGCCAACTTCCCGGAGACAAGATGATTATATCCGCCAATTCTTTTGGCGCAGTAGCAGACAGCACTGTACTCAGCACGGAAGCCATTCAGAAGGCAATCGACAGTTGCGCTGTCTCCGGCGGAGGAACTGTAATCCTGCAACCAGGGTATTACCAGACAGGCGCCTTGTTTGTGAAAAGCGGTGTCAACTTGCAGATCGGCAAAGGGGTGACTCTGCTTGCCAGTCCCGACATCCACCATTATCCCGAATTCCGTTCGCGCATAGCAGGAATAGAGATGACATGGCCGGCAGCAGTAATCAACATTGTTGACGAGAAAAACGCTGCCGTCAGCGGAGAAGGTACGCTGGACTGCCGGGGAAAGGTTTTCTGGGACAAATACTGGGAAATGAGGAAAGAATATGTGGCCAAAGGGCTCCGCTGGATTGTGGACTACGACTGCAAACGGGTACGGGGTATCCTCGTCGAACGCAGTTCGGACATCACACTAAGCGGTTTCACTCTGATGCGTACAGGGTTCTGGGGATGTCAGATTCTTTATTCCGACTATTGCACCATAGACGGATTGACGATCAACAATAACATCGGCGGTCACGGCCCGAGCACGGACGGCATCGACATCGACTCCTCCTGCAACATTCTGATCGAAAACTGTGACGTGGACTGCAACGACGACAATATCTGTATCAAATCGGGAAGGGACGCAGACGGACTGCGCGTGAACCGTCCGACTGAGAATGTGGTAGTGCGTAACTGTACCGCCCGCAAAGGAGCAGGACTTATCACCTGCGGCAGCGAAACTTCGGGCAGCATCCGCAATATATTGGGCTATGACCTCAAAGCGGTCGGCACATCGACCGTACTGCGGTTAAAAAGTGCCATGAACCGTGGAGGAACCATAGAAAATATCTACATGACCCGCGTCAGCGCGGAAAATATCAGTCAGGTATTGGCGGCAGACTTAAACTGGAATCCGAGTTATAGCTACAGCACCTTGCCTAAAGAATATGAAGGCAAAGAAATTCCGGAGCACTGGAAAGTGATGCTGACTCCGGTAGAACCGCCCGAAAAAGGATATCCGCGTTTCCGCAATGTATATCTGTCGCAGGTAAAAGCGGAAAATGTAGATGAATTTATCTCTGCTTCCGGTTGGAATGATACGTTACGTCTGGAAAACTTCTATCTTTACGGCATCGAAGCGCAGACCAATAAACCGGGAAAAATCTGCTATACGAGAAACTTTAATTTATCGGGAATCACATTGGACGTCAAAGACAGGGATGCCATCGAATTAAAGGAAAACGAACAAAGTAATATCCACTTCGACTATGTTAAAACAACTACTGACCGCCGTACTGCTGGCAATCTGCCTCATTAGCGTACAAGCGCAGCCATTGACTCCTCCCGCCGGAACCTTCCGTCTGGGAATTTCGAAAGGAGCCGACAGTCATTGGCTGGCTCCTCAGGAAAAAGTAAAAGGAATCACTTTCCTGTGGAAAGCCTTGCCGGATACCCGTGGCTTTATCCTCGAAGTAACAGTCGCTTCCTTACAGCAGGCCGACACCTTATTCTGGAGTTTCGGAGACTGCCGTCCGGACATGGATATCAATGTATTCAGTGTAGAAGGACAAGCCTTCACCTGCTACTACGGTGAAAGTATAAAACTCCGTACCTTGCAGGCCGTCACTCCCACTGACGACATCCGTCTAAGCAACGGTCATCAGGACAAGACCCCTTTGCAGCTCTACGAATCGGGAAAACGAACAGACCGCCCTGTTCTTGCAGGTCGCTGTCCGCTCACAGCAAACGGGAAGCTTTATTTCTGTTTCTACGAGCAAAACGCCCAAGCGGATTATAATTATTTCATGTTGCCGGAGCTTTTTAATAAAATAAAGAATGAACTCAAAACCAAATAAGAAAAGAATATATCTATTACTCACTCTGCTGGCCAGTTGCCTGTATTTGCAGGCAGCAACCTACAACGTCAGAGACTTCGGAGCAAAAGCGGACGGAAAGACTATTGACTCTCCCGCCATCAACCGTGCCATCGAAGCCGCGGCACAAGACGGCGGAGGCACCATATATCTTCCTGCCGGAGAATATGCCTGTTATTCCATCCGGCTGAAAAGCAACATCCATCTCTATCTGGAACAGGGCGCACGCATCATCGCCGCTTTCCCGGGCAAGGAGGAAGGATATGACCTGGCAGAGCCCAACGAGCATAATAAATATCAGGACTTCGGACACAGTCACTGGAAGAACTCGCTCATCTGGGGAATCGGTCTGGAAAATATCACCATCAGCGGTCCGGGACTGATCTATGGCAAGGGACTGACCCGTGAAGAAAGCCGTCTGCCGGGAGTAGGCAACAAAGCTATCAGCCTCAAAGACTGCCGGAATGTCACGCTGAAAGATTTCTCCATGCTCCATTGCGGACACTTCGCCCTGCTAGCCACCGGTGTGGAACATCTCACCCTGCTGAACCTGAAAGTAGATACCAACCGCGATGGATTCGATATCGACTGCTGCCGCAACGTACGCATCAGCCAATGCACGGTCAATTCTCCGTGGGATGATGCCATTGTTCTGAAAGCCTCTTATGCATTAGGACGTTTCAAAGATACGGAAAACGTAACGATCAGCGATTGCTACGTCAGCGGATTCGACAAAGGAAGTGTACTGGACGGAAGCTGGCAACTCGACGAACCACAGGCACCCGACCACGGATACCGCACCGGACGTATCAAGCTCGGAACGGAAAGCAGCGGAGGATTCCGCAACATCGCCATCACCAACTGTATATTCGAACATTGCCGGGGACTGGCACTCGAAAGCGTGGACGGCGGTCATCTGGAAGACATCGTTATCAGCAATATTACCATGAGGAATATCGTGAACGCTCCTGTCTTCCTCCGGCTTGGCGCGCGAATGCGTAGCCCCGAAGGTACTCCCGCAGGAAGCATGAAACGCATTCTTATCAGCGACATCAACGTATGGAATGCCGACAGCCGTTATGCTTCTATCATCAGCGGCGTGCCCGGAACCTATATCGAGGACGTGACTTTCCGCAACATTCATCTATATTATAAAGGTGGATATAACGCGGAAGACGGCAAACGTGTTCCGCCCGAACAGGAGAAAGTATATCCCGAACCCTGGATGTTCGGCACGATTCCCGCCAAAGGATTTTATATCCGCCACGCAAAGAACATAACTTTCGACGGCATCCGCTTCCACTTTGAACAGCCGGACGGACGTCCGCTCTTCGTGACTGACGACGTAGAAAACATTGAATACTATCATACACCCACAGAATAATGAATAAAAAACAACTGATATTCCTCTGCATGCTCGCAGCAGGCGGAAGTGTACAAGCACAACAGTGGCCGGATGCTCCGGCAGAAGCCCGCCCCGGTACCAGATGGTGGTGGCTGGGAAGCGCTGTCGACGAGAAGAACCTGACTTACAATCTCGAAGAATACGCCCGTGCCGGCATGGGCACCGTAGAAATCACTCCCATTTATGGAGTGCAGGGCAATGACGCCAACGATATTCAGTTTCTTTCTCCCCGATGGATGGAAGTGCTCAAACATACACAAGCGGAAGGAAAGCGCACCGGCATCGAGATCGACATGAATACCGGAACAGGATGGCCCTTTGGAGGACCGGAAGTCAGCATCGAAGAGGCAGCCAGCAAAGCTATCTTCCAGACGTATGAGATAGAAGGAGGCCAGGAAATCGTACAGGACATCAATGTAGCTGACAAGAAACAGCAACCTTATTCGGTATTGAGCCGCGTGATGGCCTATGACGGAAACGGGCGGTGCATCAATCTGACTTCCCATGTCAGGAAAGACAAACTGGAATGGAAAGCTCCCGCCGGAAAATGGAAAGTGATAGCCCTTTATAACGGCAAGACACGGCAGAAGGTGAAACGTGCCGCTCCCGGAGGAGAAGGATACGTGATGAATCATCTTTCCAAAAGTGCGGTCAAAAGCTATCTTTCCCGGTTCGACCGCGCTTTCAAAAGCAGCAAGACGAGTTATCCGCATACATTCTTCAACGACTCCTACGAGGTATATCAGGCAGACTGGACAGAAGATTTTCTGGATCAGTTCGCCCGCAGGAGAGGATATAAGCTGGAAGAACACTTTCCGGAGTTCCTGGACGAAAGCCGTCCGGAAGTCAGCCGCCGCATCATATCCGATTACCGGGAAACGATTTCCGATTTACTGCTGGAAAACTTTACCCGTCAATGGACGGACTGGGCACACAAGAATGGAAGCATCACCCGCAATCAGGCACACGGATCGCCTGCCAACCTGATTGATGTTTACGCAGCCGTAGACATTCCCGAATGTGAAGGATTCGGCCTGTCTCAATTCCATATCAAAGGATTACGCCGGGATTCACTGACCAAGAAGAATGATTCGGACCTGTCGATGTTGAAATATGCCTCTTCTGCTGCCCATATTGCTGGAAAGCCCTATACTTCTACCGAGACATTTACATGGCTGACGGAGCATTTCCGCACTTCCTTGTCGCAATGCAAACCGGATATGGACCTGATGTTCGTTTCCGGCATCAATCATATGTTCTTTCACGGAACTCCCTATTCGCCCCAAGAAGCCGAATGGCCGGGATGGCTGTTTTACGCCTCTATCAATATGAGCCCGACCAACAGTATCTGGCACGACGCTCCTTCTTTCTTCGATTATATCACCCGTTGCCAGAGTTTCCTGCAAATGGGTAAACCGGATAATGACTTCCTTATCTATCTGCCCGTCTATGATATGTGGGAGGAGCAGCCGGGACGTTTGCTGCTATTCAGCATTCATCACATGGACAAACTCGCCCCCAAATTTATAAATGCCATCCACCGCATCAACAACAGCGGATATGACGGAGATTATATCTCTGACAACTTCATCCGCAGCACCCGTTTCAAAGACGGCCAGTTAGTCACTTCCGGCGGAACCGGCTACAAAGCACTGGTTGTGCCCGCCGCCCACTTAATGCCGAATGACGTTCTGGCTCATCTGCTGAAACTGGCGCAACAAGGAGCTACCATCGTATTCCTCGAAAACTACCCGACAGACGTGCCGGGATACGGTCAGCTGGAACAGAAGCGCAAGACTTATCAACAAACGCTGCAAAAGCTGCCTTCCGTATCATTCTCCGAAACAACGGTCACCCCGGTGGGAAAAGGCAAGATCATTACAGGAACGGACTATGCACGCACTTTGGCGAGTTGCAATATTCCGCAGGAAGAAATGAAAACCAGGTTCGGACTGCAAGCTATCCGAAGGGTGAACGATAACGGCCACCATTATTTCATCTCTTCCCTCCAAGATAAAGGAGTGGATGATTGGGTGACACTGGGAACAAAAGCCGAAGCCGCTGCCCTCTTCAATCCCATGACAGGCGAATGCGGAGAAGCACGTATACGCCAGACCGGAGATCAGACACAAGTCTACCTCCAGTTGAAATCCGGTGAATCGGTGATTTTGCAGACTTATCAACAGCCGTTGACAGGCGCCAAGTCATGGAAATACATTCAGGAACAACCGTTCAGCCTCAGCCTGAATCATGGCTGGAAACTGCATTTTGCCGAAAGCCAGCCGGAAATAAAAGGTACATTCAACATCGACCGCCCTTGTTCGTGGACGGCCATTGACCATCCGGCAGCCAAAACCAATATGGGAACCGGTGTTTATTCATTGGACATCGAATTGCCTGCCTTGCAAGCTGACGACTGGGTGCTCGACTTAGGAGATGTCCGCGAAAGTGCCCGTGTCCGGATCAACGGACAGGAAGCAGGCTGCGCATGGGCAGTACCTTATCAGCTAAGGGTAGGCCATCTGCTGAAATCAGGAAAAAACCACATCGAGATAGAAGTCACCAACCTTCCTGCCAACCGAATAGCCGAACTGGACAGGCAGGGAGTGCAGTGGCGCAAATTCAAGGAGATCAATATCGTCGATCTGAACTATCGTCCGGCTAACTACGGTCATTGGGCTCCCATGCCTTCGGGACTAAATAGTGAAGTCCGGCTGATTCCGGTAGATTATTTATCTTTTTAGACACACTGAAGTTATTATCTAAATCTACTCTCAGTTCAAGATAAGGCAATATACCTTGATTCCCCTCTTTTCAAAAAGGAGGGGATTTTTTTGCTCTCAACAGTAATTATGCACGACTTTTGCTCCCATGCTCTCACTATCCGTCTGTATCCTCCTGTTCATCGGCATTACAGTGATGAGAGCGAATGTGGTAGCAGAGTGAGAGATAACTGTTGCCCTCACTTTGTATCATCCAGGTTTCGCAGAGCCCTTTACACCAGGGGAGTCAATCGAAGTAGTTTCATATAGGGAAACTAAAAGTTTCAAGTAATGAAACCAAGAGTTTCAAGCAGAAGAAACTGTTGTTTCAAGCGGGGAAACTAAAGTTTCAAGCCATGTGGAACTGAAGTTTCAAACGGTAAGAAACTGTTGTTTCACCGCATGAAACCGGTATTTGAACTATATCGAATGAATAACCGCTAAGAACCTGCGATCTGAACAGTGAGAGCAACAGCTTGCTCTCACTCTGCTACCACATTCGCTCTCATCACTGTAATACCGATGAACAGGAGGATACAGACGAATAGTGAGAGCATGGGAGCAAAACTCATATTAAATCTATTGGGAGAGATAAATTAGTTGAAACAGAGTTAAGTTCAACCGATTTCCTCTTCATTCGACTTCGTTTGTTCTGTTTGTAATTCTTTCAATTTTATGATTTCTATAGCATTCTGAACATATTCCCGTGTCAATACCAAACGGGCCATAACACGATCCGAGCAGGGTGATGCATCATCTACAAACTCATCAATAAGGACATTAAGGAAACAAAGTGTGCAATTAAGATCCTGTTTTGACGACTCATCAATACTTTCAATTTGTCCAAAGCTGGGCCAGTTGTCTTTAAGAAAGGCAAGTTTATCGGTGGTGTTCTGCAAATCAGTCTTCATCAAGCAGGTACCGGAACAAGTAGGGTCATCCATAATTATTTGTTTTTTTATTTGTGTGTATTTCCGCACGCTTTCAAAAGAAAAGCGTGGAAACTATTACCACATTACCCCTCGCTGGCTCTAGTAGGGCCGTACTCGAATAATAAGCAATAGCTCCACACCCATGAGGCATATAACATATATATATACAACAGAGACGTGGAGAATGGTTACTTATTATCTGCGAACTTCAAATTTACCAGATTTGCGAAACAGATAATAAATACGCTATCCCCAAAATAAAAAAGCGTAGCTCCTTTGCAGAGATACGCCACAAATATAGTTATATTTTCCGATATTGAAACTTTGGTGAGTACTATTTTGCCATCTGATTTAGTTGGAATACTGCCATATCGCTATTCGTCCCTATTCTGAAAGGAGGTCCTCACAAAGATAATCCGCTGGATAAGCAGACAGCAAGTAACTCCCAACGCATAATAGAAACCGTGATTCAGCGATGGTACAAACAACTTCGTCACATCGGCTATCAATAAAGCAAAAATCATATACAAGGTAAATACCAGCCATGCCGAACCGATGTGAAACATGGATTTCGACAATAGAACAGGCATATCAATGTGACGGGTCAGCATAGCGATTACCAGCGAGAACGCTACCATCCAGTAGATGACAGACAGCAGCACCTTCATCCCCAGTGAGAAACCGGAGAGCATCTGTAAAGCACGGATAAATATGAGACATTGCCTCCTACATAGGCAAGTATAAATATCAGGAAAAATATTCGCAGAATCGTTATGAGTTAAAATGGTTATCAAATACATTATCGCCCTTCTCCGTAGTCAGGCAGTGGAGTGTCTGCATATTTTTGTGAGGTATTTGTCAGGAATCGAAGTCTATATTTGCTAAAATAAAGATTATGCAGCAGAAACACCATGTTTCTACTACATAATAATTATAATTAGGTTTATGCGAGACATTCAGCAATACTGCTATCTATTGTTGACCGCCTGCTCCAGTTGCTTCAAAGCTTTCTCCAGCGTAGCACGTGGACAAGCGATATTCAACCGCATAAATCCTTCACCCTCTTTGCCGAAAGTCGTTCCTTCATTCAAAGCTAAATGAGCATCTTCCACAAACAGGTTGTTCAGTTCTTTCTGATTCAATCCCAGTTCGCGGCAATCCAAAAAGATAAGGTAAGATGCTTGCGGACGGATCATTCTGATGGCAGGAATATGTTCCTTCAGATAATTTTCGGTAAAGTCAATATTTGCTTTTATATAAGCTATGACCTGATCCAGCCATTCAGTACCATGACTGTACGCCGCCGCTACACTGAGATAAGCAAACAAGTGTCCTTCGCTAAACTCGCCAGCTTCCATATATACCTGAAACCGGTGACGAAGCTCGTCATTCTCGATGATTGCATAAGAGCTTGCCAGTCCGGGCATATTGAATGCCTTGCTCGGAGACATAAATACAAGTGAATTCATTCGCGCTTTCTCCGAAATCAAGGCAAAGGCAGGATGCTTGTAAGGAGGTAAAGTCAAGTCGGCATGAATCTCGTCAGAAATCACCAAGGTACCGCTTTCGTAGCAGATATCAGCAATCTGTGACAATTCCTCTTTCGTCCATACCCGTCCGCCCGGATTATGGGGATTGCTTAGAATAAGCAGTTTACATCCTTGTACATCTTTACGGAAACGGTCAAAATCAATATGATATTGTCCCTCTTTCAGCACCAGCGGACTGAATACCACTTCACGTTCATTCTTCTGCGTCACCAGGAAGAAAGGATGGTACACAGGAGGCAGCACCATCACTTTATCTCCTTTCTCCGTGAAGCAATGGATAGCAAAAGCCAGTCCACGGACAATACCGGGAGTAAACGTCAGCATTTCTTCACGAATCTCCCAGCCATGCCGTTCTTTCAGCCAGTTGACAATGGATTCCGCCCACTCTTTGCAAGCAAAGGTATACCCCAACACTTCATGATCAAGACGTTTCTTTAAAGCCTCGATAACAAAAGGAGCCGTACGAAAATCCATATCGGCCACCCACATCGGAATCAAATCATTACGTCCCCAACGTCCTTGTACGGCATCCCATTTTACGGAATCCGTACCGTTACGGTCTATTATTTCATCAAAATTATAGTTCATACTGCATAAGTTTTTATGAATCTTGAAGCAAAAGTACACAAAAACTCTGAGTTTGTATCTTAAAACTCTGTAACAGACGTTTTCTATCCTGCCGGTCTGTCAAATTTGTCTCGTTTCTGATACTCCCTTACCCCTCAATCGGAAGGTCTTAAGATTCGTTTCATGTCTTACTTTGTTATGTCAAATTTCACATCATATACCGGAGCTATGCGTATCGACCGGACGCCTTGCGAAGATAACTCTAACTTCTTTCTGACAGATGGGTCCAGATAAATATTCACTTCCGGTGCAAAGGGAATTATCTGCAATAAATATTCCTGACTGCCCTGCCGCTTCATTCTGCCGGTGTCAAACATCATAGGACCTCCCCAATAGTAATCATCGGCTATCAATGCACCTTTATTATACAGAGCTCCGGTATCTCCCGTATAGTCTATCATCAAATAGGCATTTTTCACGGAAACAGGCAACTGAGGAACACTAACCGCATAATACAATGATGAGGGGACAGGCTTGAAATTCACAAAATACTGAGGTCCCGGACAAGACTCAGGAGTTTCTTTCAATCTGTTGTCTTCAGGATAAACCGGTTGCTGCGGAACATAAGAGTCCGGGTTCTGCTCTTTCCGGCAAGAGACCTGTAAGGGAACTGCCGGAACTTCAAAACGAATGACTTGAAATTCTCCCTGCTTACGTTTCTTCACACTGATTCCCTCCCGGACTTTCCAGCGGCTGTCCGCCGGATATATCTGCATTTCAAATTGATTCCTGTCGACATTGCGAACGGTTATTTCTTCCGAAGAAGGAATGACCTGCGAAGAAGTGATACATAAGAGATCTTCATTCCCTTTCTGTAGCTTCCAGCTCCTACGGGCTTGCTCCTGAGTCAGCAGCAGAATTTTAGTCTGCCTGCCATTCACTGCCGACAACACGATCAGATGTTCTTTTTCCTGTCCGCACTTCAAGAGGTATTTATCGCCTGTATTCTTTACCGGACGACCATCCATCATCACTTTCTTCAACTGACCGGCAGAGAAAACCAGCTCTGAAGCAGTGGCCGGATGAGAAAGAAACACGTAAGTCGGCACCTTGTTTTTCAGAATATAGAGTGGCTGAACCGTTGCATAATGCAGTAAATGCCCGTTAATGTCTATATTGAAAGGCATAATCAGTTGCTCGCCGGATGCGATGTTCAGTGGCGGGAAAAGCAATTCTGTACCGCCTTGCTGCTGAATACGGATACGAATATCACTTAAATCCTTCATTTCCAGCAAACGCTGATAGTTATTGATAAAAACATAACCGCTATTTCCATGACTGCGCACGCTCATTCTCAACGTTTCATTATCACCCGGTTTCAACGGACGTTTGTCGGGGAAAGTAGTCACTGTAGTTGCCAGGTGCGGTCCGAAATCATTCAGGAAGGCATGCAGAGTTTTCAGATCGTAATATGATTCATTCAATTGCCCCCACTCTCCTATCGGTGCATTAAAATCGTAATTGATAATCGGATAGTCGTTGGGGTATTTGGTTGCTTTCGATTCTTGCAGCGTGCTGTATTTGCCTATGGGATTGGAGCCGCCATGATACATATAATATCCCATCATATTAGCTCCCGAACCTACTTTGACATAACTCTGGGCTACCACATCTTTGGCAGCGATCACAGGACGGCGATGGTAAGTGATCTGATTTCCTCCTCCCATCTCGGCTGTGCTATAAGGATATTGAAGTCCTTTGGACGTCGTATTTTCCTGCTCGCCCAGCAAATCGGCGCCCACAGCAGGATCACTAGCCCAGGAACTGAACAAGTAATTTCGTGACAAAGCCAGTTCGGTGACTTTTGAACTCCAGGGAGCTTCGGGATATCCTCCCCAGACAGGAATCAGCTCGGTCTGCTTCAAATCCGACTTAGGCCAGCCGGTAGCTGTATAATAAGGAACATCCATGCCGGATTGTATGGCTATCCGCTTCAGGTTCAGCATATGATTTAACCGCGTTCTGCTATCAAAACGATATTCGTTCTCGATCTGCAAGCCGATGACGGGACCTTCATTCTTAAAGTACATTCCTTCCGCCTGTTTGCCTATTTCATTGAAAAACCGCTCCACATGTTTCAGATAAACCGGATTATCTTTACGCACTCCTCCCTCAATGCCCATCAGCCAATCGGGAAAACCACCGTAACGAACCTCACCATGACACCACGGTCCGATTCGCAGCCACACATACATGCCATGCTGATGACATAGTTCCAGAAAATGACGCAAATCCTTATTACCTTCCCAAATATACGTATTCTCCTTTTCTTCATGATAGTCCCAGAAGACGTAAGTCGCTATGACAGTTACCCCGGATGCTTTCATTTTCAGGATGGATTCTTCCCAGTCGGCACGGGGAACACGACCGTAATGAATCTCACCCATTACAGGATACCAGGGTTGCCCGTCTTTCAGATAATACAGGTTGTTCAAAGAGAAGGAATGACCGGAAGGAGAAAGGTGAGTCCCCTGTTTCAAATGTCCTTCTATCAGTGGAGATTCCTTTGGCAAAACAACTGTATAGTCTTTTTGCGACCATACATACGTACTCATTAACAAGCTTATGCAAAGCAGTAGCAATCGGGATAATCGAAAATTCATAATACGTCATTTTTAGTTACATCACAAAGGTATGCCTAAATAACTCCCCCGAAGAGGAGAAAATGAACGGATAGCAAAACAAAATGAAAAAAGACAAAAGGAAATAGACAGCCAAGGGTACTTTTCAGACAAAAGCCCATCCTTACATATTTTCCATGTATTGTCTGGGAGTTTTTCCGTATTTCTCCACAAAGCATTTGGAGAAATAAGAAGAGTCGGAAAAACCGACCATATACATGACTTCCGAAATCATAAACTGTTTCTTGGCAAGAAACATCGCAGCCTTTTTCATCCGTATACCTTTTATATATTCAACTGTGGTATAGCCGGTCAGTTGTTTGACACGGCGATAAATCTGTTTTGAATGATAACCTGACAGTTCTGACAGTCTGGTTACATTCAAATCGGAGTTTGAAAGATTTTGCTCAATGACCTCCGTTATGTAAGTCAGGAACTTCTCATCCGGAGATTCTGTGATTACCGTATCTGTTTCCAAAGAAATGCCTTCCTCTTTCAGTTTACGCACTAATCGGTACTTATTACGGAGAATCCTATCGATATGCGCTACCAGCTCTTTGATATCAAAAGGCTTGGAGATAAATGCCTCGATTCCCAGTGACAACAGATTATATTCGGTCTTCTTGTCATCTTTTGCCGTCAGCATGATTACAGGAATAGTAGATGTCGTCAGGTTCGCCTTCAGTTGCTTTACCATCTCTACCCCGTTCATTACAGGCATCATAATGTCCGCAATGATCACATCGGGAGAATACTGCAGAGCCATCTCCATCCCTTTCTTGCCATTGTAGGCCAACAGGCATTCGGCATTATGCAGGCTATTCTCTCCCGAGTGATGATAATAATTCTCATCTGCCACATACAGTTTTCCTTTTTGGGAAAGCAGTTTCTCTTTATTGACTACGAAAACTCCTCCGCAATAAGCTACCAGATATAAATTACTATGATTATCGCCATTGATATAGTAAGTCCAGTTTGCATTCCGGGTATGTGTAGAATCTGCTATCTGATAATTCTCAAAGGTTTCCGTCGCATAGTCAAATCTGTTTATTCCACCATCGGTGGCAATCCATAAATCCTTGTCCCAATCTTCGTAAATATGCCGGATACGATTATGACTGATGGAATATTTACCCCGGTTCATCTTGAACCATAGTGATTTGTTCTTAGCCGGATTATAATAACACAACCCATTGCTTCCTCCTCACCAATAATTATCGCGGGAATCCCTGTAGATGCAATAAATATCATTGCCTTCGTCAGACCTTACCAGACTATCCCATGAGTACGTTTCCACCATATGCGAATTGTAATACAGAGAAATGCCCGATCCTGTACCCAGCCATATATTCCCATCCCTGTCCTCAAAAATATGCCATATTATATTGTTTACCAGTGATTTCGTATTCTGAGAACTATGAACCGCATGCTCATAACGATTCAAACTTTCATCATAGATATACAATCCATTGTCCGTACCCAGCCACAACAAGCCATCAGCACTGATGTGCATATTCTTAACAGGAGTATGGGGGAACGGTGTGATGCGGGTAAACTTCCCCGACGAAATATCATATTTCCACAGTCCGTTCTCCCTGCCTATCCATACCCACCGGTTAGCGGAATCGACTTCTAATGAAAGTATTAAAGAAGATTCTTCGGAAGGCACAGACAAATATTCATAAGTATCTGCGGATTCATCATAAAGGTACAGCCCTTGATAGTTGGCAATAAGGAAGCGACTTTTGTCCAGCCTGACAATCGGATTAGTAGGCAATTGAGGTATTTTATCGACGGGCTGAAACGTATTCCGCCCGGTATCATATTTAATGAGACCGTTCAATGTGCCCAACAGAATGACCGAGTCATTCATCTGCTCAATGGCTCTTATGGACATAGTGGGAGAAGAAAGCAACTGACACGTATCTGACTTCAGATCCAGCAAATAAAGTCCTTTTTCTGTTCCCAAATAAAAATGGACATCATCTTGTTTCAGCGTACAATAAATGAAAGTTCCTTTTAAAACGTCACTGCCATCCAGCACCTTGTGTCTGCATACTTTCTGACCATCAAACATACTCAATCCGTTGGAAGTCCCCATCCATATAACGCCTTTCTCGTCCTGAAAAAAACAGTGGACAAATGCTCCTCCCTTATCGAAGTTCACAAACTCACGTGTCCTTTCTATCTGGGCATAAGAAGAGATACATAGCTGCAACAGCAAGAGGGAAACCAACATGTGTTTTATCATAATATTCAAGTATATATTCGTTTTACTCCTACAAAAATAGTACATTTGTACTCAATTCAAAAAGGAATCTATGACGAAAGCTTTATTTTTTGATATAGACGGAACGCTGGTTAGTTTCGAAACACATCGTATCCCGTCTTCTACTATTGAGGCATTAGAAGCCGCCCACGCAAAAGGGCTTAAAATATTTATCGCTACCGGACGTCCGAAAGCGATTATCAACAATCTTTCCGAATTGCAGGACCGGAACCTTATCGATGGATATATAACCATGAACGGGGCCTATTGCTTTGTCGGAGAAGAGGTGATTTACAAAAGTGCCATTCCGCAGGAAGAAGTAAAGGCAATGGCTGCTTTCTGCGAAAAGAAAGGAGTACCCTGCATCTTCGTGGAGGAACACAACATCTCTGTTTGTCAGCCGAATGAGATGGTGAAGAAGATTTTTTATGACTTCCTGCATGTCAATGTCATCCCAACAGTTTCGTTTGAAGAAGCAAGCAATAAAGAAGTAATCCAGATGACTCCTTTCATCACGGAAGAAGAAGAAAAAGAGGTGCTTCCCTCTATACCGACGTGTGAAATAGGACGCTGGTATCCGGCCTTCGCGGATGTCACAGCCAAAGGCGACACCAAACAGAAAGGCATTGACGAAATAATCCGGTATTTCGGTATCAGGCTGGAAGAAACGATGTCATTCGGCGACGGAGGAAATGATATCAGCATGCTTCGTCATGCAGCTATCGGGGTTGCCATGGGACAGGCCAAAGAGGATGTAAAAGCCGCAGCTGATTATGTGACAGCCCCCATTGATGAGGACGGCATCAGTAAGGCTATGAAACATTTCGGTATTATCTAATTTTATTTATCCGGTCGGTATCTCTGCCTATCCGTCACAAGTTTTATGAGCGTAGACATTAATAACGCAGCTTTTCAGGACGCCCTGAACCTTATCCAATATCCCCGCCAGTCGGTTTTCCTGACCGGAAAAGCGGGTACAGGTAAATCTACATTCCTACGTTACGTCTGCGAACATACCAGAAAGAAACATGTTGTACTCGCACCTACCGGTATTGCCGCCATCAATGCCGGAGGGAGTACAATGCACAGTTTCTTTAAACTCCCTTTCTATCCGTTACTGCCGGATGATCCGAACTTAAGTCTTCAGAGAGGACGCATCCATGAGTTCTTCAAGTATACCAAACCGCACCGGAAGCTATTGGAACAAATAGAACTGGTCATCATAGACGAAATCTCGATGGTACGGGCGGACATCATTGATGCTATCGACCGTATTTTACGCGTATATTCTCATAACTTACGGGAACCTTTCGGCGGAAAACAGTTATTATTGGTAGGTGATGTTTTCCAGCTGGAACCTGTAGTTAAAAACGATGAGCGGGAGATTCTGAACCGTGCCTACCCTACTCCGTACTTCTTCTCTGCAAAAGTATTCAGCCAGATCGACCTGGTATCCATCGAACTTCAGAAAGTGTACCGACAGACTGACCCCGTTTTTGTCAGCGTTCTCGACCATATCCGTACCAACACTGCCGGAGCCGCTGATCTTCAGCTGCTGAACACCCGATACGGAAGTCATATAGAGGAATCGGAAGCCGATATGTACATCACACTTGCCACCCGAAGGGATACAGTCGATTCGATCAATGAAAAGAAACTGGCTGAACTTGCGGGTGATCCGATCACTTTTGAGGGAAACATTGAAGGAGATTTCCCCGAAAGCAGTCTGCCAACCTCACAAGAACTCGTCTTAAAAACGGGTGCTCAAATCATCTTTATCAAGAATGATTTCGACCGCCGATGGGTAAACGGCACTATCGGAGTGATCGCCGGTATCGACGAGGAAGAAGAAACGATATACGTCATCACCGATGACGGCAAAGAATGTGATGTAAAACGGGAATCATGGCGTAACATCCGCTATCGCTACAACGAAAAGACGAAAGAGATTGAAGAAGAAGTCCTAGGCAGTTTCACACAATACCCTATCCGGCTGGCTTGGGCCATTACCGTTCACAAGAGTCAGGGACTGACTTTCAGCCGTGTAGTCATTGACTTCACAGGAGGGGTGTTTGCCGGCGGACAGGCGTATGTAGCCCTCAGCCGCTGTACCTCACTGGATGGTATCCAGCTCAAAAAGCCTATCCACCGGGCAGATATCTTTGTACGACCGGAGATTGTAAACTTTGCCGGACGGTTCAACGACCGGCAAGCTATTGACAAGGCACTGAAACAGGCGCAAGCGGATGTTCAATACGCTGCTGCCGCACGTGCATTCGATAAAGGGGATATGGAAGAGTGCCTGGAACAATTCTTCCGCGCCATCCACTCCCGTTATGATATAGAAAAACCTGTTCCCCGCCGTTTAATCCGCCGGAAACTTGGTATTATCAATACTTTGCAGGAACAGAACAAAAAACTGAAAGAACAAATGCGGGAACAGCAGGAACGTCTGCGACAATATGCACACGAATACCTGTTGATGGGAAATGAGTGTATCACCCAAGCTCACGACGCCCGTGCCGCCATAGCCAATTACGATAAGGCGCTTAGTCTCGATCCTAACTATATAGACGCCTGGATACGAAAAGGAATCACCCTGCTCAACAGCAAGGAGTATTTTGATGCGGAAAACTGTTTCAATACGGCTGTCAGCCTCCACCCGGCAAACTTTAAAGCGGTATACAACCGTGGCAAACTCAGACTAAAACTGGAAAATACCGAAGGGGCCATAGCCGATCTGGACAAGGCAACCAGCCTGAAACCTGAACATGCCGGCGCACATGAACTTTTTGGTGACGCCCTGCTGAAAACAGGAAAAGAGGTAGAAGCCGCCATACAATGGAGAATAGCGGAAGAACTCAGAAAGAAGAAGTCATAAATAAGTACAAACATCCCTTTCGGAAAAGATACAGTTCTTTCCCCACTCAAAATGCTTCAGAAGCCTTCCGATTGTGAAAGTTGCTGAATATCACTTTACATCAAAAACTTTTTATTAACTTTGCCTTCGTATGTACGTCAAACTCTTAAAAGAAAAGCAAATGAAAAAAGGTTTGAAAATCGCAGCTATCATCGTAGGAGTAATTATCATTCTGATGCTCCTCCTTCCTTTCGCCTTCCAGGGAAAGATAGCAGGTATTGTAAAAACGGAAGGCAATAAGATGCTTAATGCACAATTTGACTTTAAGAAACTTAACATTAGCCTGTTCCGTAACTTCCCACAGGCTTCTGTCACTCTCGAAGATTTTTGGCTGAAAGGTGCAGGAGAATTCGCCAATGACACGCTTGTACAAGCCGGAGAAGTAACCGCCACCATCAATCTGTTCTCTCTTTTCGGAGACAGCGGCTATGACATTTCCAAAGTATTCATAGAAGATACCCGCCTGCATGCCATCGTTCTGCCGGACGGACGTGCCAACTGGGATATCATGAAACCCGATACAGCAGCTACACAGGAAACACCTGCCACGGAAGAAGAAGCTTCTCCTTTCAAAATTAAGCTGCAACGTTTCGTTATCAAGAACATGAATCTGATCTATGATGATCAACAAGGAAAAATGTATGCTGACATCCGTGATTTCAATGCGCTTTGTGCCGGAGATTTAGGCAGTGACCGCACAACTCTGAAATTAGAGGCTGAAACTAAATCACTGACTTATAAGATGAATGGAATTCCATTCCTCGCAAATGCCAATATCTCCGCCAAAATGGATGTGGATGCCGATCTTGCCAACAACAAGTATACTTTGAAAGATAATGTTATCCGCCTCAACGCTATCCAGGCAGGTATCGACGGCTGGGTAGAACTGAAAGATCCTGCGATCGACATGGATCTGAAACTGAACACGAATGACGTAGGATTCAAAGAAATTCTTTCGTTGATTCCTGCTATCTACGCAACCGAATTCTCCAGCCTGAAAACTGACGGAACCGCCACTCTTACCGCATCGGCAAAGGGTATGCTACAAGGTGACACCGTTCCTGCCTTCAACATCGATATGCAAGTCAAGAACGCCATGTTCCGTTATCCGGCATTACCGGCAGGAGTCGACCAGATCAATGTCAGTGCCAATGTTCAGAATCCGGGTGGAAACATCGATCTGACCACTATCAAGATCAATCCGTTCAGTTTCCGTCTGGCAGGCAATCCGTTCAGTTTGATTGCAGATGTGAAAACCCCGGTCAGCGATCCTGACTTCAAGGCTGAAGCAAAGGGAGTACTCGATCTGGGAATGATCAAACAAGTATATCCACTGGGGGATATGGAACTGAATGGTACCATCAATGCCGATATGCAGATGGCCGGACGCCTTTCTTATATAGAAAAAGAGCAATATGACAATATGAAAGCATCCGGAACGATCGGCCTGACCAATATGAAACTGAAAATGCAGGATATGCCGGATGTGGATATCAAGAAATCGCTCTTTACCTTCACTCCGAAGTATCTGCAGCTAAGTGAAACAACCGTCAACATCGGCAAAAATGACATTACCGCCGACAGTCGTTTCGAAAATTATATCGGCTACGTCCTGAAAGGTACTACGCTGAAAGGAACGCTGAACATTCATTCCAATTATTTTAATCTGAATGATTTCATGACGGCTTCTGCAGACAGTACTGCAACTGCCGACGCTGCAACTACAGACTCCACTACTGTTACCGGTATCGTTGAAGTTCCTAAGAACATCGATTTCCAGATGGATGCCAACCTGAAGCAAGTATTATTTGACAAGATGACATTCAACAATATGAATGGTAAACTTGTGGTGAAAGACGGAAAAGTGGACATGAAGAATCTTTCTATGAGCACTATGGGTGGCAATGTGGTGATGAACGGTTATTATTCTACCGCCAACGCCAAGAAGCCGGAAATGAAAGCCGGGTTCAAACTGACCAACCTCAGTTTCTCACAAGCTTACAAAGAACTGGACATGGTACAACAACTGGCTCCTATCTTCGAAAGCCTGAAAGGAAACTTCTCCGGAAGTATCAACGTACTGACTGATCTGGATGCCACAATGAGTCCGGTACTGGATACCATGCAAGGAGACGGCAGCCTGTCTACCCGCGACCTCAGCCTAAGCGGCGTGAAAGCGATTGACCAGATAGCCGATGCCATCAAGCAGCCGAGTCTGAAAGAGATGAAAGTGAAGGATATGACGCTGGACTTCACCATCAAAGACGGACGAGTGGAAACCCAGCCGTTCGATATCAAGATGGGCGACTACAATCTGAATCTCTCCGGTAGCACAGGACTTGACCAGACTATCGACTATACGGGTAAAATCAAACTTCCTGCCTCTGCCGGCAATATATCTAAAATGATGACCCTCGACTTAAAGATCGGTGGTTCATTCACTTCTCCTAAGGTCAGTGTCGACACCAAGAGTATGGCAAACCAAGCTGTGGAAGCCGTAGCCAACGAAGCAATCAGTAAATTAGGAGAAAAGCTGGGACTCGACTCTGCAACCACTGCAAACAAAGATTCTATCAAACAGAAGGTTACAGAAAAGGCCGCCGAGAAAGCTCTGGAACTCTTGAAGAAAATCAAATAAAAGAAAGGAGAAGAGATTATGCTTCTGAAGCTGTATGATAAAAACAACAACCCGCAAGACCTGCAACGGGTAACCGACATCCTGAACGATGGCGGACTGATCATCTATCCTACGGATACGATGTACGCCATCGGCTGTCACGGATTGAAAGAGCGTGCCATCGAACGTATTTGCCGTATCAAGGAAATCGATCCGCGCAAAAACAATCTGTCCATCATCTGCTATGACCTGAGCAGTATCAGCGAATACGCCAAAGTAGGCAACAACGAGTTCAAGCTCATGAAGCATAATCTCCCCGGTCCGTTCACCTTTATCCTGAACGGAACCAACCGGTTGCCCAAAATCTTCCGCAACCGGAAAGAGGTAGGTATCCGCATGCCGGACAATAACATCATCCGTGAGATTGCCCGGTTATTGGATGCCCCCATCATGACGACCACGCTGCCGTATGACGAAGATGAAGACCTGGAATACATGACTGACCCTGAACTCATAGACGAGAAATTCGGAGATATGGTGGATTTAGTTATCGACGGAGGAATCGGAGGGATAGAACCCTCGACAGTAGTCAAATGTACAGAAGACGAGCCGGAAATCGTCCGACAAGGAAAAGGATGGCTGGAAGAAATCTAGCATCGGGGAACAGTTAACATATAGAAAACATATAAATTAGGCACGGATGACGCGGATTTCACGGTTTTTAGAGATTAAGTTGAGTATCTAAAACCGTGTTAATCCGCGTCATCCGTGCCTAAAATCCTCTTACTTGATCAAAGATTCGGGATCTAAGTGTGTAGCCTCAATATCTTTGAAGTAACGGTAAGTACCCACTTTCAGTTCTACAGTAGCAGCATCGTCACAAACGATGATACCTTTTTCATGCATCTGCAATGCACTGATAGTCCACATCTGTGTGATAGCACCTTCTACTGCATGATACAAAGCACGGGCTTTGTTATGTCCGTTTACAATGATCATCACTTCTTTTGCAGAAAGTACCGTACCGACTCCAACTGTCAGAGAAGTCTTTGGAACCTTATTGATGTCATTGTCGAAGAAACGGGAATTAGCAATGATAGTATCCATCGTCAATGTTTTCTGACGAGTGCGGGAAGTCAGTGAGGAACCCGGTTCGTTGAAAGCGATGTGTCCGTCAGGACCGATACCACCCATGAAAAGATCAATGCCACCGTAAGACTTAATCTTTTCCTCATAACGTGCACACTCTGCATCCAAGTCAGGAGCGTTACCATTCAGAATATTTGTATTCTCCGGTTTAATATCAATATGACCAAAGAAGTTATTCCACATAAAAGAATAGTAGCTTTCCGGATGTTCCTTCGGCAAACCAACATATTCATCCATATTGAATGTTACTACATTTTGGAAAGAAACAATTCCTTTCTTATTAAGGTCGATCAAAGCTTTATACATACCCAGAGGAGAAGATCCGGTAGGGCAGCCCAATACAAATGTTTTTTCGGGGGTTGGATTGGCAGCTTTTATTTTTGCAGCAACATAATGTGCAGCCCACTGAGATACGGACTGATAGTCCGGCTGAATAATAAGTCTCATAAGTCGATTGTTTTATAGGTTAGTCAATTAATAATTATCTCACTCATCGTTTTAACGGTCTTTCTTCAAACGGTCCGCCATCGCATGCGCTAAATTCTCGCACTGGGTATAGGTAATGTCTTTCATCGCCTGCTTCATCTCTACCGGATCGCCCACCAGTTCGAACTTGCTCTTTTCCGCAAATTCAGCCATACGCTTCACAGCAGCTCCTGCCCATGTGAAGGAACCGAAGTAGCCCAGATAACGTCCCTTAAGTTCGCGAACCAGAATCTTCGATAACAACGATTCCACTTCCGGGAAAATCTGATTGCTATATGTGGGAGAACCGATAATCAAACCCTTATAACGGAAAATATCCGCAATGATATAAGAAGGATCACTTTTACTCACATTGTGCATAACGATATTTTTGATTCCCTGTGCGGAGAGTTCTTCAGCAATAGCTTCCGCCATCTGCTCCGTATTTCCATACATGCTGCCATAGGCGATCACCACCCCCTCATCCGCATCGTAGCGGCTCAAACGGTCGTAAATTCCGATCACCTTGGCTATATTTTCTGTCCATACCGGCCCATGCGTAGAACAAATGGTAGTAATAGGCAGTCCTCCCAACTTTTGCAATGCTTTCTGTACCGGACTACCGTACTTGCCTACGATATTGGAGTAGTAACGAACCATTTCCCCCCAATACTTATCTACATTGATACGGGTATCCAGAAATCCGCCGTCCACTGTACCAAAACATCCGAATCCATCACCGGAGAAAAGGATTCCGTCTGTTTCATCGAATGTCATCATTGTCTCAGGCCAGTGCACCATTGGAGTCATATAGAAACGAAGCATATGCTTGCCTAAGGCAAGGAAATCTCCGTCTTTCACCAGATACTGCTCGCCGGTCACACCATAGAATCCTTCAATCATGCCAAAGGTCTGCTTATTACCAACAATGATAATATCCGGATAGTGCTGTTTAATCAATCGGATGGAGCCCGAGTGATCCGGTTCCATATGATTTATAATCAAATAGTTAATAGGGCGTTCACCGATTACTTGCTTAATTTTACGCAAATAGACTTCAAAATAACAAATATCCACAGTATCCACCAACGCCACCATTTCATCATCAATCAAATAAGAGTTATACGAAACTCCATAGGGTAATGGCCACAACGCCTCAAAACGGTGTTTATTACGGTCATTCACTCCCACATAGTGGACATTTCCTTTAATTCTTGTTTTCTGTTCCATTCTTCAACTTTAATTAATTTCTGCTCACCAGCTATGATTCCCTTAAAAACAGAGATTTACTCTGTGGTGAAGTTATCTTCCGCAAAAATAACTCTTTTTTCTGAATCCCTGTACTTCTTACCTTGATAAGCTCCCCTTTCTTTCATTCTTTTTTGCAAACGAGTTACAAATTCATAATTCTTCAGCCCCCAGTCCGGAGCAATCAGTAATTCCTTGGGAGACTGCGAGACAAAACGTTCCAGCACCAGATCCGGATGAAGATGCTCTACATAATCAATTACCAGGTCAATATATTCGTCTACTTCCCTAAACAGATGAAAGCCTGTCGGGTTTTCTTCGTATTCATGCGCCATACGAGTACCACGGATTAACTGTAACTGATGAATTTTGAGAGTAGACAGAGGAAGTTCGGAAAGCATTCCTGCCTGCGCCACCATTGTGTCATGTGTTTCTCCAGGAAGACCAAGAATGATGTGTCCGCCTGTCAATATACCACAGGCAGCAGTACGCTGAACCGCTTCTACTGTATCCGCATAAGTATGTCCGCGATTGATGCGCCGCAAAGTCTCATCACTCGCACTCTCTATGCCATATTCCACCATCAGAAAAGTATGCTTATTGAGTTCTTCCAAATAACGGAGCAGGTCTTCCGGCATACAATCCGGACGTGTACCGATCACCAGTCCTACTACCCCATCCACCTGCAATGCTTCCTCGTATTTACGTTTTAATCCCTCTAATTCCGCATAAGTATTGGTATATGCCTGGAAGTATGCCAGGTATTTCATTTCCGGATATTTATGGGCAAAGAAACACTTCCCTTCCTCCAGTTGGGTAGCGACTGACTTTTCCGTCCGACAGTAGTCCGGATTGAAAGTCTGGTTATTGCAATAAGTGCAACCTCCCCATCCTTTTGTTCCATCCCGATTAGGACAAGTAAAGCCGGCATTTAATGATATTTTCTGCACTTTGTAAGGAAAATACTTTCGCAGAAAGGTCGGAAAATCATTATATTGTATTTGATGAGACATATCTATTTAATTCATTTGTTATTTGTGTGGCAAACATAAGAAAAAACAGCGAGTTACAGAAAGATGCCCCAAAATATCTTCAATATATTAAAAAAAACATAAAGTGCATAAGATAAATTAATATTTATTGCGAAAGCAGAAAGTATTTAGTTAGTTTTGTGTGATTTTAAGCATTGACGGGAGGATACTTGTGAAAGTCTTGTGCAATTATTCCCCAATTATGATTTCATCTCACCATACCCCATGCGACTCTCGTCAATAAACTATCCTCTTTATGTTCTAAAAACAGAATGTAAAGAGGATTTTTAGCATAAGTAAGCCGAAAGGATACCTAGAAAGAGGAAAAAATAGGCAAACTTTCGTATTATCTGTTCAATGTACCGCCCGGAGTTCTTGTTTTCCATCCTTTTGCTTATTTTTGTTCGAACAAAAACACCAATATTATGAAACACATATTGTTCCTCCTTATTTCTCTTCTCAATTATTGCATACTAGTAGCCCAACCTACCTATCAAATCAAACATTATTCCGTTAATGATGGAATGTCACAAGGAATAGTCCAGACTATTATACAAGATAAAAAAGGATTTTTATGGTTCGGAACCTGGAACGGTCTGAACAAATTTGACGGGTATACATTCAAAAACTATAAAACATCCTATAAAGATGCTTATATTCTAAATACCAATCGAATCAGCCAGATAGCGGAGACTAAATATGGAGATATCTGGTGTCAAGTCTATGACGGACGTGTGTATATGTTCGATAACCAAACGGAGAAGTTTATCGATGTCCTGAGCTCTGTGGCAGAATCCATGATAGTGAACAATTATGCCGACCATATTTATACTCTCTCAAAAGGTGTTTCCTGGATCACATTTCAAAATGAATGTGTCGCCGTCCGTATTGACGATCAACTTTGCAAACAGGGGAAAGGAATTACTTTATACAGTGCTTTTAAACAAAACCTAAAAGGAGACAAAATCTATACAGTTTTTGAAGATTCCGAAGGTGATGAATGGATACTGACCAACAAAGGTATTTCTATTGTAGGGAAAAAGCAGGTAGACAGCGATTTCCCGTTTCAATATATCAAAGAAGCGGATGGAATTATTTATTTAGTTTCCCAATCGGACAAATTGGCCTCTTACAATTTTAAGAGCAGACAATTCAAATTCATAGAGATTCCTTATCATGTTTCGATGATTAACGAAGTCAAGAAATTTGACTCCAATACACTTTTGCTGGCTACAGACAACGGACTGATTATTTATAAGATAAAAGAAAAAAAATTCCAGTTAATTGATATACGCACATCAACACAACCTTCCAGCGTCGTACAGTCTGTTTATCAAGACCATTACAAGGAACTATGGATATTCCCCAAAACGACAGGAGTAATCCGTTATAATCCATCTACCGAGGAAATGCAGCATTTGTTCACACCAGCCAACGAAGTGATCAGATATGAACGGAAAAACAAGAATGTGATCTTTGAAGACCAGCAACACACGTTGTGGATTCTCCCTCCGGAAGGGAATCTGTCTTATTATGACCGTGAAAAGAAAGAACTGAAACCCATGCTGAAGGACAGCAACAATCCGAAGTCTGTTTTCAGTCCGCTCGTCCGTTTTTATACATTAGACAATCAGGGTAATTGCTGGCTGACCAGTGCACGCGGCATTTACAAATTGTCTTTCTTCCCGCATACTTATAATCTGGTGCATATTGACGATGGATTTGAGACCCGTGCTTTTTTATGCGACAGTGAAAAGAGGGTGTGGGTTTCTTCGAAGGCACAGGTCATCAGAGTATACCAACCGGACGGACAGTTGGGAGGCTATCTGACACCACAAGGAAAAATAAGCAAAGACAAGCATAGCTTTACAAGTGTATATTGCTTTCTTGAAGACCATGAAGGCAATATCTGGATAGGAACAAAAGAAAACGGCATTTATCTGTTAAAGAAAAAGTCGCCGGATTCCTATTCCGTACAACAATTCACTCATCAACCGAATATGCCATGCAGTTTGAGCGGCAACAGTGTATATTCCATTTTTCAAGATAGCCATAAACGTATCTGGATAGGCTGCTACGGTGGAGGAATCAATCTACTGACCTGCAACAAGAACGGAAAGACAGAATTTATACACAGCGATAATGAGTTGAAAAATTACCCGACCGGCTACGCTTCAAAAGTCCGCCACATATCCGAAGCACCGGGCGGTGTGCTGTTGATAGGAACAACCAACGGACTACTGACTTTCTCCAATCAATTTGAGAGACCGGAAGAAATCAAGTTTTATCGTAATTGTTGCGAGTCAGGAATAAGTACCAGCCTGAGCGGAAACGATGTGATGCATACGTACACTGACAAGCAAAAACGAACCTACATAGCCAGCTTTACAGGAGGTATCAGCCAAATCGTGTCCAAGAATCTACTCAGCAATAAGATTGAGTTCAAGACATATACAACCGATGATGGCCTTGCTTCAGACTTGGTACAGGCCATACAAGAAGACCAACAAGGTAACTTATGGATCCTTTCCGAGAATGCAATTTCCAAGTTCGACACACAAAGAGAGGCTTTTGAAAATTATGGACTGAACTCTCTACACCAGGAATTCAGTTTTTCAGAAGCAGCTCCAGTGATCAACGCACGAAATCAAATTGTATTCGGTACAGATAAAGGCTTCATTGAAATTTCTCCCAAAGAAATGCAGAAAAGTACCTATGTTCCCCCTATCGTCTTCACCGGGTTGAAAGTGCAAGGTCAATCTTCTGTCATCGCCATTGACGATCTGGAAGAATTACGCCTTAAACCTTCCCAGCGGAATGTTACTTTCCAGTTTGCAGCACTTGATTATGTCGATTCTAAAGAAATCCGCTACGCATATCGATTGAAAGGATTGGAAGAAGAATGGCATGACGGGGACAAAAACCGCTCTGCCAGCTACATCAACCTGCCGAATGGCAATTATAAACTGCAAATCAAATCTACCAACAGTGATGGCGTATGGATGAACAATATCCGCACTTTATCTATCAACGTACTGCCTACTTTCTGGGAAACGGGCTGGGCATGGCTTCTTTACCTTATTCTCTTTATTCTCTTTACAGGTACTATCGTATATGTACTCTTTTACATTTATCGTTTACGCCATCAAGTAGATATCGAGCAACAATTATCCAATATCAAGCTCCGTTTCTTTACCGACATATCTCACGAGCTTCGGACACCACTGACCCTGATCAGCAGTCCGGTCAATGAAGTACTGGAAAATGAAGATTTATCCGCTACAGCCCGTGAACATCTGGCTGTGGTACAAAAGAACGCCGAACGTATGTTACGTCTCATGAATCAGATTCTGGACTTCCGCAAAATACAGAATCAGAAGATGAAAGTGCTTGTGGAGAAGACAGACCTGATTCCACTTCTTGAAAAAGTAATGATCAACTTCCGCTTGATTGCAGAAGAAAAGAAGATTAATTTCCGGTTAGAGAGCGAACTTAAGTCAATATATGCATGGGTAGACCGCGATAAGTTCGAAAAGATATTCTTTAATCTGATATCCAACGTATTCAAATATACACCAGCTGAAAAGGCGATTATAATAGAAGTGACAAAACGGATGGATAAAGTGACGATCTCTGTTGTGGATGAGGGCATCGGGATTGAACCAACTAAACTACGTAATTTGTTTCAACGCTTTGAAACACTAGCCCAACAAAATATGCTCCAACCGTCTTCCGGCATCGGTCTGTCATTGGTAAAAGAAATGGTCGATATGCATCATGGTACAATCAAAGTAACAAGCGAACCAGAAGCAGGAAGCCGTTTCGTGGTAACTCTGCCTCTCCAAAAAGAAGTCTTCGAACAAGATAGTCAAGTGGAATTTATTCTGAATGACAGCCAAAGTCCGGCTACTCGTCCGGACAGTTGCCTCCAGACTGAGAAAAGACCAGAAGCGGAAGACAAAGAAGATATGGTAAATAATACGGTTCCGGATACGTTTACTATATTGGTGGTTGAGGACAACGAGGAACTAAAAGCTTTCTTAAAGAACATCTTATCTGAGAATTACACTGTTATCACCGCTCCGAACGGAAAAAAAGGATTGCAACACGCAGTTGATAATATACCCGATCTTATCATCAGTGACGTAATGATGCCGGTTATGGACGGTCTCGAGATGATTCGGCAAATCAAAGAAAACAACAACATCTGCCACATTCCCATTATTGTATTATCGGCAAAAGCCTCTTTGGATGACCGGATTGCCGGACTGGAGCAAGGTATAGATGACTATATCACGAAACCTTTCAGCGCTACATATCTGAAAACACGTATCGCTTCACTGCTCCGCCAACGCAAATCCTTGCAGGAAATCTATATGGCCAAACTGACGGAAGGAAAAAAAATAGGTGTCGCAGAAGCTCTTACCCCGTCGCAACCGCAGATTACTCCTTATGACGAGCAATTCATGCAAAAGGTAATGGAGTTCATAGAAGAACAGATGGATAATGCCGAACTGACCATCGACGAATTTGCAGAGCATCTGATGCTTAGCCGTACCATCTTCTACCGAAGACTAAAGTCCATCATCGGCCTGACTCCTGTAGATTTCATACGTGAAGTACGCATCAAACGTGCAGCACAGCTAATAGACAGCGGGGAATATAATTTCTCACAGGTAGCCTATATGACCGGTTTCAATGACCCGAAGTATTTCAGTAAATGCTTCAAGAAGATAGTAGGTATTACGCCTTCCGAATATAAAGAAAAGAAATAAAAGAAGAAAGGCTTTCCGCAAAGTCCATATAAGAACAATTTCGGACTCTACAAGAATGAACTGAATTGTACGGTTATAAACTAATGTGCTATTACGGTACATTAGCCGACCATATGTATTCATTAATCATCATAATCAGGGGGCTGTGTCAAAACTAAGGCACATCCCCTTCTTTTTTTAATATAAAATAGTCGTTCCTCTTTTTTGTCTATGCGACTATTTTTTCAGTAATTAGGTAATAAGGCTTAATATTCGTCGTATTTTGAGTCACACGTGGTCTGATAAAGATAAATATAGTGTGTGCACTCCTTCTCTTTCCTGCTTTTAGTAGTTTTGTACACATCTTTTTGATATTAAAAGCTATAGCAAAGAAGGCAAAGTCCATTGTAACCTTGTCTTCTCCCACATGCCGGAACCTTTTGTATGCCATGTTGTGTTTCATTTGTCCAAAAACTGCTTCCGGTTCTATACATCGCCTTCCCCTATGCCTGATGCCTTCTTCCGAGAGTAACCTTTCCCGTGCCTGCCGTTTGTATTG